>FWPV01000521.1_pt1 | contig 120591 bp, 86 predicted proteins | sample 2228371 | NCBI WGS metagenome assembly FWPV01 (sample SAMEA103939776, study PRJEB20133) | metagenome | reverse complement strand
GACGGCCGCGTCCGGTTTGCCGTCACCAATTGCATCATGTGTTGCAATCGCGGCCGGTCAGGATAAGCTACAGTCATATGACCGACCAGCCGCAGCCAATCGCGGTCGCCTTGCTGTCCGGCGGGCTTGATTCGACGCTCGCAGCCAGGCTGGTGCTGGACCTCGGAGTCAGGGTCATCGGCGTGAACTTTGCGGGCGCCTACTGCCCGCGGCCGCTTGCTGGCAAGAGCAACGCCGAGAAGGCAGCGGAGCAACTGGGCATCGAGCTCGTGACGCTGCCGATTGACCAAGACTTCATCGAGATGGTGAAAGCGCCGAAGCACGGCCGGGGCAGGAACATGAACCCGTGTATTGACTGCCATGTCCTGATGATTCGCAAGGCGTGGGCGTACGGCCGGATGCGCGGGGCACAGTTCATCATCACCGGCGAGGTGCTGGGCCAGCGGCCGATGTCTCAGAATCGGCACGCGCTCGAACTCGTGGCCCGTGAGTCGGGCACCGAGGGACGACTGGTCCGGCCGCTTTCTGCCAAGCTGCTCACTGAAACCCTGCCCGAGAAGGAGGGCCTGCTCGACCGACGCAGGCTGATGGACATCAAGGGTCGGATGCGTAAGCGCCAGATGGTGCTTGCTGTGCTCTATCGCATCAAGGACTATCCGACGCCGGCCGGCGGTTGTCTCCTAACCGAACCGGTATTTTCCCAGCGGCTTCAGGAGGCGTTTGCCCACGGCGAAGACTCGGTCGAGACGGTTGAGCTGCTCGGGCTCGGTCGGCATTTCCGTCTGCCGTCGGGCGCGCGGGTTGTGGTTGGCCGGGACAAGGCCGAGAACGATGCTCTCCTGCAGCTGGCACCGGCTCAGGCAACGGCAATTGATGCCACCCACCTGCCCGGGCCGATGTGCGTGCTGGTGCCGCCATCCACGGTCCAGAGTCCACAGTCCACAGTCCAGGGAAATCCTGGGACAGTCCCATGCTCCGCACAGACTGGGGGACAGTCCCGGATTTCCGCTAAGTCCCTAGCCTACAGTCCCCCCGACCTCACCGTGGCGGCAAGAATCTGCGCAGCGTTCAGCGACAAGCGCAAGGAAGCGCAAGTCAGCATCAAAGTCGGCAACCGCGAGGTCGAAGTCCAACCGGCAAGTCAGGAGGAAATCGCAGTTTGGCGCATCGGCTGAAGCCGGTGAGGATTAGTGATGAGAACCATCCAGTTGAGATTTGCACATTGACTTTTCACCTTTGACCTCGCACCGCAGGCGCGTCGGGGACAGTTTCGGGTTTTCGGCGACGAATCGGTGTCACTGCCGTCCGGGCGTTCGCCGCAGGCGGGCTTTCTGGTAGCCGGGCGGGCAGTAGTCGGGGAAAAGGACCCGACAGACATCGGTGATGTCGTGAACAAAGTGGAACTCTAGTGTCTTGCGCACATTCGGCGGAACGTCCCGCAGGTCGCGCCGGTTCTCCGTCGGCAGGATGACCTTCCTGATGCCGGCCCGGCTCGCAGCCAACACCTTTTCCTTCACACCGCCAATCGGCAACACCCGGCCGGTCAAAGTAATCTCGCCGGTCATGGCGGTGCGCGGGTCAAGCGGCTCGCGGCGCAAGAGCGAAAGCAACGACGCAACCACCGCCACGCCGGCCGACGGCCCGTCCTTGGGCACGGCTCCGGACGGAATATGGACGTGGATGTCGGTGTCTTCGAAGTTCTTCTCCTCGATGCCGAGCACGGCGGCATGAGCGCGGACATAGGAGAGGGCTGCCTCGGCCGACTCCTTCATGACTTCGCCTAGTGAGCCGGTGAGAATCAGTCCCTTTTTCCCTTTCATCAGGGTGGACTCAACGAACAGAATCTCGCCGCCGAACGGCGTCACCGCCAGCCCGGTTGATACGCCAATTGTCCCACGCCGGGCCGCGACCTCGGGGCTGAATCTGGGCGGACCCAGCAACCTTCGGACCTCGGCCGGGCCGATGAGCGCCGGCTTGCGGCTGCCCTCGGCAAACCGCCGGGCGACTTTGCGGACGATGGCACCAATCTCCCGCTCCAGGTTCCGGACCCCGGCTTCCCGGGTATAGTGGCTGATGATGACCTTGAGCGCTTCGTCTCGAAACTCAATCTGTTTCGGAGTGAGCCCGTTCTCTTTCACCTGACGCGGCACCAAGAATCCCCGGGCGATGGCGAGCTTCTCCTCGTCGGTGTAGCCGGGCAGTTCGAGCACCTCCATCCGGTCACGCAGCGCCGGGATGATCGTATCGGCGATGTTCGCGGTCGTAATGAACATCACCTGCGACAGGTCGAGCGGGACCTCAAGGTAGTGGTCGGAGAAGCTGGCGTTCTGCTCCGGGTCGAGCACTTCGAGTAGGGCCGAAGAAGGGTCGCCGCGGAAGTCGGTGCCGACCTTGTCAATTTCATCGAGCATCAATACCGGGTTCATCGAGCCGGCACTGCGCAGTGCTTGGACAATCCGGCCGGGCAGCGCACCGACATAGGTCCGGCGGTGGCCACGAATTTCGGCTTCGTCTCTGATGCCGCCCAGTGAGAAACGATGGAACCGGCGCCCCAAAGCCCGGGCGATCGAACGGCCCAGCGACGTCTTGCCGACACCGGGCGGGCCGACGAAGCAGAGAATCGGTCCCTTTGAGTCGGCCTTCAGCTTGCGGACCGCCAAATATTCAAGAATCCGCTCCTTGACCTTGCTCAGGTCGAAATGGTCCTCGTCGAGGATGCGCCGTGCCGCCCTGATGTCCAGCCGGTCTTCGGTACGGTTCTTCCAGGGCACGGCAAGCAGCCAGTCGAGGTAGTTGCGCGTGACCGAATGCTCAGGCGAGGTTGGAGGAATCCGGCTCAACCGGTCGAGCTCACGCCGTGCTGCCTCTAGTGCCGGCCCGGGCATGCCGGCAGCCTCAACTTTGCGAGTCAGTTCGTCAATCTCGGCCTGGGTCGGGTCGTTCTCGCCCAACTCCTTCTGAATCTGCCGCATCTGCTCGCGCAGAAAGTACTCGCGCTGGCTCTTGTCCAGTTCACCCTTAGCCTGCTCGCGAATCTTTTGGCTCAACTCCAGCACCTTCAGCTCCCGGACGAGGAGCGGCAACAGGGACGAGAGGCGCTCTCGGACGTCGAGCGTCTCAAGCAGCCGCTGCTTGTCGGCCAACCCAAGGTTGACGTAGGTCGCGGCAAAGTCGGCCAGCCGTCCCGGGTTCTCGATGTTCATCGCCACTTGGCTCATGTCCTCGGGCAGATACGGGGCCAGTTCGGTCAGCCGGCCAAACAGCTCGGCGACGTTGCGTGCCAGCGCCTTGACGTCGTCGCTGTCCTTTGCTCCGGTCTCCTCCAGCGGCTCGACCCGCGCCCGCAGGTAAGGCTCGGTCTGGACATACTCTCCGACCCGGCCGCGCTTCATCCCCTGCAGTAGAAGCCGCATCGTCCCGTCCGGGAATCGGAGCATCTTGAGGATGACCGAAATCGTACCGGTTTGGTACAGGTCAGCCGGCCCAGCCTCTCCTTCCAGACTTTCATCCCGCTGCGTCACTGCGCAGACCAGCTTGTCGCCGGCCAAAGCATCGTCCACCAGTCGGGCCGAGCGCTCGGTCGAAATGACCAGCGGGGACACCAGTCCGGGAAAGACAATCCCGCCCTTTACAACGAGAATCGGCAGTTCGGTCGGAAACCGGCCGCCCGCAACCGGGCTGTCAGCCTTCACCGGGTCAGTCAATCTTAACCACCCTTGCCGACGGCCGGCGCCGAGCAATCTCTAGGCGGATAACGCCGTTGACCAGCTCGGCCTCAATGCTCTCTGGTCGGACCGGCACCGGCAAAACCACCCGCTTGTCAAAACTACCGTAATGGATTTCAGATTCATAGAAACTGGCCCCCTGACGCGTCCCCTCAGGAACTCGTTTCACGCCGGTAATCAGCACCGACTCCACTCCGACGGTGATATGAACGTCCTCTTCCCGAACTCCGGGAATCTCGGCCAAGAGACAGACCTTATCTTCGGTCACATACAGGTCAACCAGCGGCTGCCACACCGCCTCAGTCTCCTCCGGGCCGAAAAACTGCTCAAACAGCTCATCCATCTCCCGGCCAAACGTTGCGACCACTCGAAGATGACGGTGTCGGGTCATAACTGCTTAGACCGGCTCCTGCTCGGGCTGATTCAGTACGACCGGCCGGCAGAGTCGGGATAGCGCCACGGCCCGGCCGGTTGCCCGGTCAACATCAATCACTACGCCGCTCAGTCGGACATCACCGGTCGCCGGATGGAGCCGGACCGGGACCATCTCAACCATCCGGCGGACCGACAGGTCTGCCTTCATGCCCAGCACCGACTCAAAGGCACCGCACATCCCGACATCGGTGATGTAAGCGGTGCCGTTTGGCATTATGCGCTCATCGGCAGTCTGGACATGGGTATGGGTCCCGACGACTGCCGAAACCCGGCCATCAAGGTACCAACCCATCCCCTGCTTCTCAGCGGTCGCCTCGGCGTGCATGTCCACAACAACCATCGGCGTTGATCGGTGCAGCTCCTCGATAACCGGTAGCACCCGACGGAAAGGGCAATCCACCGGTTTCAGAAACACCCGCCCGAGCAGATTCACGACCCCGACCCGAGCCCCTCCGCAGTCAAAGACCCCGGCCCCGTGCCCCGGCGCCTCAGCCGGATAGTTGAGCGGCCGGAGCAGCCGATGTTCTGAGGCAATGAAACTCCAGCCCTCGCGACGGTCGTAGATGTGGTCACCGCCGGTCAGACAGTCAACGCCAGCGTTGTAGAGCGGCTCGGCCAGCTTCGGCGTGATGCCGTAGCCGGCAGCAGCATTCTCCCCGTTCGCAATGACAAAGTCAATGCCCAGCTCCAAGCGCAGGCCGGGCAGGGCTTGCTCGACCGCTTTGCGACCGGGCTCGGCACAGATGTCACCCAGGAACAAAATGCGGAGCGGTCGGGCGCCGGCCGGCAGACCGCTGCTTACCGTCGGCCCTTTCCCGACGCCAGAGTCCGTGCCCGACTCAGCGGGCATACTCGACCGCCCGTGTCTCGCGCACCACCGTCACCCGTATCTGTCCCGGGTATTTCAGCTCGGACTGCACTTGGGCGGCAATCCGGGCCGCTAGGTCCGGCGCATCAGAGTCGCTCACCTTGTCCGGTTCGACCAAGATGCGAATCTCCCGTCCCGCTTGGATGGCATACGCCTTCTCCACGCCCGGGAACGAGGCAGCAATCGTCTCCAGACTTTCGACTCGCTTGATGTAAGTCTCGAAGCTCTCCCGCCGCGCGCCCGGCCGGGAGCCGGACACACTGTCTGCGGCAGCCACAAGAAACGCGTACGGTGAGTCAAGCGTCGTCTCTTCGTGGTGGGCGGCGATGGCGTTGACGACCAACTCAACCTCGCCGTGGCGCCGCGCGAGCTCGGCGCCGATTTGTGCATGCGGACCTTCAATTGACTGGTCCGCGGCTTTGCCGATGTCGTGCAGCAATCCGGCCCGCTTGGCAAGGGCCGGGTCAAGCTCCAACTCTTGAGCCATCAGCGAGCAGAGATAGGCGACCTCTTTGCTGTGCAGAAGGACGTTCTGGCCGTAGCTGGTGCGGTACTTCAGCCGACCGAGCATGCGCGACAACTCGGGGGCGAGCCCGACGATGCCAAGCTCGAGCACGACCGCCTCGCCAGTGGAGTTGATGAGCTGGTTCATCTCCTCGCGCGTCCGGGCGACAACCTCTTCGATTCGCGCCGGGTGGATGCGGCCATCGGTCACCAGTTTCTCCATCGCCAACTTGGCGACCTCGCGCCGAATCGGGTCGAAGGCCGAGATGATGATTGCGCCCGGAGTGTCGTCAATCATCACCTCCACCCCGGTGATCGCCTCGAACGTCCTGATGTTCCTTCCCTCACGGCCGATGATTCTACCCTTCAGCTCGTCCGAAGGCAGGCTGACTACCGAAACCGTTGCCTCGCTGGCATGGGAGACAGCGCAACGCTGAATCGCGGTCGTGATGATTTCCTTTGCTTCTTCCTCGGCTCGGGCCCGCGCCTCCTCCTTGATTTCCTTGACCATCTGAGCAGCCGCCAGCCGGGCTTCGTTCTCCAGATTTCGGCAGAGCTCGCGCCGGGCCTCCTCGGCGGAAATGCCGGCGATGCGTTCGAGCCTGGAGTTCTCCTGATTGATGAGCTGGTCCAGCCGCTCGATTTTGGCCCGGGCGACCTTCTCGCGTGAAGCCAGCTCGCGGTCTTTGCGCATCAGGTCTGCTTCCTTCTGGGTGAGGACACTGTCCCGACGGGCCAGAAACGTCTCCCGCTCGGACAGCTTGGCCTCAAGGCGCTCCAGCTCCCGACGCGTCGCCGCGGTCTGGGAGTCGAAGCGCAGCTTCTCCCGGTACCACTCCTCCTTCAACTCAGCCTCGGCCCGTTTCCGCTGCTGCTCGGTCTCTGCGCGCGCTGATTCGAGCAACCGCTCGCGTTCAGCCTGAGCCCGAACCACAATGCCGCGGGCCATACGCCGGCCGGAGAGGAATCCGACCAGCAGGCCGATGCCACCCAATACGACCAGTATCCCGACTGCCCAATAGGGGTTGTAATCCATCTCATCCTCCGCAATCAAAGAGAATCCCCGCCGCAACCGTGTAGGGTCAAGTCTCTGAACCGAAAGTTGAGGTGGGTGCCTCAGAGAAACTGCGGGCCTCTCCGGTCAGGAGTAGCCGTTCATTCCCCTATGGTGGCACCCGCTTCTCGGGTGTTGGCTCAAGACTCAGCCGCTATCACGCGCAGGGCAGGGAGCCTGTTCAAGTACTTTTCCGAGTCTGTCGGTCATTTCACCGAGTCGTGCCGCCACCCAGTCGCTTTCCTCCCGACCTGCGCGGGAGTACTCGTCAACCAGATTCATGCACGCGAGCACCGCGGTACGCGTACTGGAAGGCTGGTGAAACTGCTCGTCAATCTCGCGCATCTTGCGGTCAATGATGCTGGCAATTTCCTGAATATGGCTGTCGGCACGGTCGGCTTTAACATAGTATTCACTACCGAAAATCTGCACTGCTACTGACTTCATAGGCTCCCGTCGTAAGTTCTGGGCCAGCCCTGCGGCCCGGAGCTACACAATCTATCCCAACCCGTCAATTCTGTCAAGCAGCGCCTGAACCCGGTTAGCCGCCTCAGCGCGGACCCGTTCCGCTGCCGCCAGCCGGGCTTGTAGTTCGGCGTTCTCCCGACGCAGGCGCGCGACGAGCGCAATCGTCTCGTTGATTCGTTGTTCGAGTCGGGAAAGCTCGCGTGCAACCCGCTCCCGGTTTGGGCCAACTGTCTGGTCTGACGACATTGTGCACTCCGCCATTCTAGTGTTGGATGAGCCTCAACCCGGCCACAGATTGGAACCAAGTCTCCAACTGGACCCAGGAGTTCTCTTGATTGACGGCCGTTACTCTGATTAGCGCGTAGCGGCCGTCGTGGGTGTGGCACCCGATAAGGCAGGGCGTCCGGTAGATGTCAACGTAGTTGAAGTAGCGGTTTGGAGCATAGGCGGGTAGGGGTGTGTTTTCATCGTGAAGCGGGTCGGTGAAGTAGGTCGAGCGCCAACTGCCGACCGGAACAACGCCGCCCATATCGGCCGGCCCCATGTCCGGACTGGCAATCGAGTAGGGGAGTTGGTTTGATGCCGCCGGTTTGAAGTCGGTGATGTAGAAGTCTACTTTGTCCTGACTGCCGATGTTTCTCATGGAGAAGGTACGGGCCCTGCCGGTTTTGCGGTCCCAGCCGCAGCCTGAGTTGCCGGGGGCGTTCAGCTCGGCGACTGCTGTCGTGTCGGAGTGAAGCGGGACTGTGCTTGGGTTGGTCGCGGCGTCGTATTCTTCGACGCCGAAACGGGCCGAGACCCGGTATCGGCCGGTTCTGCCGTGCGGGTCATGAATACAGCCGTTCTCGGTTGTTTCGGCGACAAGTGTGTAGGCCGTCTCGCCTAACGGCTTGAAGTAGACCGCATATCGGTCGGGCGTGCCCTCGGCCGGCGCGCTCCAGAAGATAGCAACGGTCGAGTCGGTGTCGGCTTCAAGACGCAGGTTGGTGGGAACACGGCCCGGCCCGCCACACCGGACCAGCCCGGCAAGCATCAGCGCGAGCACGACACAACGGACCAAGGTCCTCATCCCTCAGACCTCAGTGTCGAATCAGCCTCAACCCGGCAATAAGCTGATACCACGTTTCGACACTGACCCGGCCGGTCGAGGGCTCGACGCTCAGCACTTTTATCAACGCGTAGTGCCGTTCTCCTTCCGGCTCCCCCGCGTTGTAGAAACCGAAGCATATTGGGGTCGTGGTGATGCTTGCATAGTTGAAGTAATTGGGTGGGTCGTTGACCTGTCTCGGCAGGGGCGTCTGTTCGTCACCGAGCGGATTGCTCAAACCATTTGTCCGCCAGTTGGCACGGGGCACCAGCCCGCGCGCGCCTCGGTCAATCGAGTCCGCCCAGTCTGGACTGATGATGACGTACGGCAGCCGCGCGTGCCCAGTGTCAAGGTCAGAGACGTAGAAGTCAACGTTTGCGGCACTGCCGGCGTCGGCCATCGAGTAGCTGCGGCCGATGCCAGAGTCGCGCGACCAGCCGTAACCCGAGCCAAAACCGGGGGTCAGGGTATCGGCGTTGAGCTCGATCAGGGTGACTGGGGCAGAGCGTACCGGAACCGAGCTCGGCGTGAACGCCGGCTCGTAGGTGTCACTGCCAAATCGTGCCACAACCTTATAGACGCCGGTCATCCCGGCAGGCTTGTGCTCGTACGAGTTCGAGTTAGTCTCGGTGAGGAAGACAAACGTTGATTCATTCACCGGCCGGAAATAGAGCAGGTAGTTGTCCGGACTGCCCTCGGCTGGGGTGTTCCAGACAACCTGAATCGTTGAATCGGTTGCCGCGGCCAGTTGGATGCCGGTCGGCGGGCCACCAAGTACGCCGCAGCCGGAAAAGAGAACCAGTAGGGCCGCGGATAATGTCGCCGCGGCCAGGAGACACGTGCTAATCTTCATGAACTACTCCTTGGTCAGTGCTACTGTCCGGCGTCTTCGCCGAGTCTATCTTCTAAGGCTACCAGTGAAACCCGAGTAAGTCAAACCGACCCGAGGGCACCGAGCAAGAGATTGACGATGAGAACGGCAGGGTAGTTAGGCCCGTGGTCTTGATACGACCTAGAATACGAAGAGGTATCGGAGCTTGACCGCAGCCACCGTGCCTGAAGGCTCAACCCAGTTCGTTCCGCCGGCAAGCCGCTGGTTCAGGGCGACATAGAGAGTGCTGCGTGGTCGGACGGTCCAACTGTAGAGGGCAGTGACGTAGTAGCTGTAGTCCGCGCGGTCCCGAACAAGGTCATAGCTGCGTACGCCCTCGGCACCGAGGTTGACGTGCATCTTTGGGGTGAATGAGTAGTGGACGTACGGCCGGACGATGTCGGTCAGGTCACGGGAAGGGTCGAGCGTACCGTCGGGAGCAAACTCGGCAATCACCTCGGTTCCCAAGGATAGGGAGAGTCGGTCGCCGAATCTGGCGGTCAGCTCGGCCTGCCCGCTACCGGTCGGCGCGAGCGCCATGCGGTTGTAGTTGAAGGCCTTGGTTGTGTAGTCAAGGTAGCAGAACAAGTAGAGTCTCCGGCTGTCGTCGGTGTGCCCCAGACCGCCGACATTGACACCTTCATACGCTCGGTATTGAGCCGGGGCGTCCTCATAGTACGTCCTTCGGTGCAGGCCCCACAGGCTGAAGCCCGTCTGGTTAGTGAGCATGCCGTTGGCTGAGAGTCCGAGTTCGGTTTCCAATGCGTTGTCCGGGTAGTCCCATTCGCGTGCAAGGCCGGCCGACAGGATGAGGCTGGCGTTCTGAAAGGGTCCGCGCGAGAAGATGACCGGGCCCGCGCCGGCACTGATTGACCGTCCGCGCCAAGTCGTGAAACCAATACCGTTCATGTCGAACTGCGGCCCAACTTGGCGGACCTGGAATGAAGCATTGATGCTGGAGGATGAGTACTCGCTGGTCATGGCCCAAGCGTGGTCGAGGCTGTCACCGAGCTGGCTAGCGGCAGTCGAAAGCTCGGCCGTGAAAGCTCCACTCCGATACACGGCGTCAAGGCGTAGGCCGTGGTTACCGGCAAGGCGAAGGGTGTCGCCGTGATGGCGGGCCGGGCTCCCGGCGTCTCTGCCGGCATACAGCAGCCCGACTTCGGAATTGGCAAGTACCTGTCGTCGGAGAGACGCGACCGAGTAGAGCGTAGCCGGCTCGGTGTCCGCGCCGGCGTTGTAGCTGGTTTTGCCGGTGAGTGCCGCGAGTGCGCCGAGCTGGAACCGGCCGATACGGTCGGTGTACTTGAGCCCGGAGAGAATCGGCACCTCGGTGCCGTCCGGCAGGCGCTTACCAACCCGGCGTGAGTAGAAGAGCCTGATTTGGGGGAAGCCGGTTCCGAAGTTTTCGGCTGCCTCGATGAAGAATGGCCGCCGCTCGGCCAGCCAGAGCTCGTACTTGGACAAGTTCACCCGATAGGGGTCGGCCTCGATTTCTGCGTAGTCCGGAAGAGTCGTCAACTGGATGTTGGCGGTCGGCGTCGGAAGCCAGGCGCAGTCAAGCCCGACTGCGGGCCGAACTTGGCTTGCCGAGTCGTACTCGTAGCGCACCAGCCCTACCGGGTAGGCCTCAAGGTGCAGGCCTGCGGCCGGGGGCCGGATGCTGGCGATACGGCCGAACTTCGAAACCTTGACGACGGTCTTGTCATGCTCGCACCAGTAGCTCTTCTCGCCCCTTGCCGCCACGTACCGGCCGAACTCGATACCCCAACTGGTCAGGTTCGGCGGGTAGCGCAGCGACTTGAACGGGATTGCCATCTCAACACTGAATCCCCACGGCTCGACGCGACTGCGTGACCACCAGATGCCGCTCCACTGCTCAACCCAGTTGCCATCACTGGTCAGCCGGTAGGACTGCTCGCTCCCGGCAGCCGTAACCGCAAAGACGTAGCAACTGGCGTTGTCGCCAAATGTATCGAGGAACAGCCGCACTCCGTCGTTCGTGCCGGTCAGCCGGGCGCGCAGGGTCCTGGTGTCGCGCACGTGGCAGCGAAACGCGGCATAGAGGTTCTGCGGGTCGTAAAGCAGGTAGACCGTCGTCGCCTCAGACGCCGGCTGACCGTGGTCGGGCGTAAACTGGGTGAACTGAAACGCTGAGTCGGCAGTGAGCCAGAGGTTCTCGAGCTGACCGTCAATACGCGGCGGGATAACGGTGAAGTACGCTTGGATGACGCGGCCCGATGAATCCGGCAGCGCCAGCATCACCAGACCCAAGACCAGCAGCACGTCAGCAGTCTAGCCGGCCACCGGCCCAAGTCAAACCGGGCTGGGGCGCTACTTTGAGTGATTGGCCTGCTGCCGGGCGTCAATCATCTGCCAGACGAAGTTCCCGGCGATGGCGATGACGACGCCGACGAGCAGTCCCCAGAAATCACCGAGTCCGAGTCGCAGGAAGAGATAGACCATCAGTCCGAATAGCCCGTACCGCACCAAATAGAGAAGCGGCAGCCAGAGTTTGACCCGGGTCGAATGGCGCGCCATGAGCCGGCGCGCGGTAAGGTGAAGGACACCGAAGCTGACCGCACCGGCCAAGAAGCCAAACAGTACGCCCTTAAGGGACACGGCAGATTATACGTTTCCGGCCGCTCAGAACAAGAGGGCACCGTCCTTCCCCGTCCAGGGAGAGGGGAAGCAATTCGCCGTTCGCTCTTCGCCGTGCCGCCGGAATACGAGGATTCCCGGACTGGGGAAGCTCCAGTCTTCGGTCGGGAACTTCGGCCTGAACGTAACCGGCCCAAGGCGGAATGGCTCAGCGAACGTCGCGGCCAGCCGGTAGCCAGGATGGCCTCGGACCGCGGCGAGGAAGTCGAGTTTCTGCGCGGCCTGCGGGTCGGTTCGGCCGGACACGGTGAACTCGGGCTCGGTCAGAATGATGTAGTCCGGCTCCAGCTCGGCGATGGCGCGCGGGTCATAGTTCACGCCGACGACGTCAAACGAGTCGAGCGCCGGCGTGTAACGGTAGGGAAACCAGGTCGGCAGCACGATTTGTTCGGTCGTCAAGTTCTCAGCGGCCCAACGTTCGACCTGGACGCGCGTGTCGGGCCGGGTCATGCGCAAGACCGCCGACAGAGAGAACAGGGCCCAATACCCCGCCAGCAGGCAAAGCAGCACCGTCCCAACGCGGGGAGCAAGAGACATCACCCGAGCGATGAAAGGAATCGGGCCTGAGGCGCGCGCGGTCAGTACACCAGCCATGAGCAAGAACGCGAACGGCAGGACCGGCAGGATGTGGCGCATCATCGTCGAAGACTTGACGACAAGCAGGAGGTAAAACGGCACGATGTACCAGAGCAGGAGCAAGTCCGACCGGTGCCGGCGCAGCAGAGCGAGCACAACCGCGGCGCCGAGCAGGACCGCGCCGAGCATGCCCAGTGCTGCCGGCGTTGCGACGAGAAACGGCTCGGTCAGACTGGGTGGGAAGTTGTTGTAGTAAAACAGCCCGCGCGCGCCGAAGATGCCCCCAAAGCCTTTGTCGTCGCCCGAGAGGAATCGCGGCAGTGAGAGCAACGCGTAAGGAGTGGTTAGAATGAAGGCGCAGAGCGCGAGCGCCAGGCCGGCAAGAATGCGGAGCACGACAACCTTCGGGCTTGGCTGACCCCTGAGCCGGGCGAGTACGTAGGAGTACGGCAGGAAGAGCAGCGCGTTCGTGTACTTCGCACCAATTGCCAGTCCGATGCCAACCGGCGCGAGGATGTGCCACGCCCGCTGTCCAGGCTCGGCCCTGAGTCGCACAACAGAGTAAAACGCGAGAAGTGACCAGAAGACCGCCGGCGCATCAGTGACAAAGAAATGCGCTTGGTAGACCCACGGATAGCTTGTTGCCGCCAGCAGGGCAGCGACCAGCCCAGCTCCGGTTCCGTACAACCGGCGGCCAATCAGGAACAACAACCAGACTGCCACGACCGACTGCAGCACCACCAGTATCCGGCCGACAAAGAACGCGCCCGCATACCCTTCAGGCGAAAGACCGGCCGGCTTGAACGGGCTGTCGTCGGCAACAGGCAGATGCAGGTCAAGACCGGCGACCGAGGCCGGGCCCAGCGCGGCCAGCAGGGTGTAGTAGTGCAGGCTCGGGTTGATATAGTAGTGGGGGTCAAAGTCGAACCGTACCGGGTTCATCTGAAAGAGCAAACCCAGCACGAACCGTTCATCCTGAAAGTAGTTCCGGAAATGCGGCTCTTTGGGCACGCCCCAACTGATGCCGATGAGGCGGAGAATCAGGGCTATGGCCAGAATCAGGCCGAGTAAGACAAAGGCCGCACGCCGATGCATCGGCTCACAAGATACCCGGCCACCGCATCAGGTCAAGCATGCGACAGCAGTCAGCCGTCCGCCGTGAAAACCCTGGGACAGCCCCCGGTTTTCGCCAACGGACTGATTTCCGTACACCTGGATGGGGGAGGGGCCGTATGGGAGACGGTCTTCAGTCACCCGTCAGTAATGGTTCTTGACCGGGTTTTGCGTGACGCCTTTATCCAAGTGTTTGCCGATGCGTGACTTGGAGCGATGCCTGGAGCGATGCCTGATGCAGTTGCCGATGCGTTGACTAATGCGCTTCGCCGAGCAACTGATTGAGCGTCTGTCCGAGCGCTTGAGCGAGTGGATGTTTCTGCGACTGACCGAGTGTCTGTGCCGGTTTTCGTCGCGGTTTCAGTTTCGGCTTCGGCGACCCGTTTTTCTCTCAGAAAACCCGGGACTGTACCTGATTGCGCCGCGTTCCTACGCGGCGGGGACTGTCCCGAGGTTTTCTGTCGTGGTACGTAGTCTCTGAATTAGCGACGGTACTGCAGTACCGGGATGTCGCGCCTCACCGAGCGATGAAGCCAACTGGCCGGGCGTAGACCGCGCAGCCGAACAGACCGACCGCGCCGCTGACATTGCCGCCGGCAAAGAGCAGGTCGAGGCCGCCCTTTTTCCAGCCGCCGTTGACCGCGGTGACGCTGACTAAGTAGTTGCCCGGCACCGCAACGCCCAAAGAGTCCTTGAACGCAGCGGGCGGCACCAGGCAGAAGGTGTCAGTTGTTGCGCCGCTCCAGCCCACGGCCGTGCTGCCCGAGTCCACGGGCGTGATGCCGACGATATACCTGCGGGCGCTGTCGGATTTGGTCCAGACCACGCGCAAGGTCTCGGATTCGATACCGAGGGAATCGTTCGAGCGTGGTGCAACCACGGAAAAGCTGTCGGGCAGGAACGCGTATGCGTTCACGCGCCGGCCGTCATCAAGCTTCACCTCAAGGTCATAGCGGGCCTTATACTCAAGGTTCAAGGCCGGCTCGAAGAAGATGCCGGGCAGCCGCCGTGCCACTGTGGTCGTGTTGATTTTGGCTGTGGCGTCGCCGACCGGAGTGATGGTTGCCGGGAAGATGTTGGTCCCGAACGACGTGTCGGTCGGGTCGGGCGTGCTCAGCCAGTCGTCCTGCAAGATGTTCTGAACAGTGGCTTCGCCCAACAGAATCGAGGCCGTGTTGCTTTCAGGCGAGAGGGTCTTTGCCACCTGGCCGGTGATGACGAGCGTTGAGTACTTGTCCACTTCGCATCCGGCCGCAAGTACCAGCACGAGTAACGCTGCCCAAAAGTTCCTTCTGCTAATCCATCTCATCATTGTCCGCCTCCGGTTCATTTGCCGAACACGATTTCTATCCGATTGCCCGCAAGCCCTTGCACTGTGAACTGAACATCGAGTCCCCGAGTCGTCAGGTCGTCGAGCACTTCCTGCGACGAGGTTTCCGACACGACTTCGAGCAGTGCGGTCGAGCCGGTAAGGTCGCGCTGTATCACACTCGTCACGCCGCGCACCTTGGCGAGAATCTCGGCCTTGAGTCTCTGGGCCTTGGCAAAGTCGGCGTTGCTCGCGGCAATCTGGGTGACGTTGGCCCGTTTCTTCCAGCCTTTGAGTATCTTCGAAATGAGCTCGGTGCCGGCCGAGTCAGCCGTCTCCTTGCGGGCCTGGTCCGCGCTGAAGGGCAGTTCGCGGGTTAGGGCTGAGGCGGCGACGACTTCCGCAGTCGCAACGTTGACCGCCCGCACGCTCAGCGTCAATTTGTGGAACTCAGCCGTGCTGCCTGAATAGGGCACGTTCTTCCGGGTGCTTGACCGCTGGGCCGTGCCGGCAACGACGATTTCGGCGCCGGTCTTCATGCCGATGAGCTGGGCCGTAGCAAGGTCGCCCTCAAGGATTTTCTTGAGCTGCTCTTTCGCTAGGTTCTTCCGAACCGTGGCCGCATCCACGACCGGGAATCCCTTGGACTGAAAGGCGTCCACGATCATCGTCTCAATCAGCTCTTGGGACATCATCCGGTCGTCCACCAGAATGTCAGTGATGTTGTCCAGTTCCTTAACCACGACCATAATCCGGGGCCGGCCCTGCTCGGCAACTAGGATGCCGATGGCCGAAAGGTCGTCCTCGATGCGGTTGAGTTTCACTTTGGCTCGAACGACAACGCGGTACAACCCGTCTTCCTGGCTCTCGGAAATGACCCGGTAGGACGAGACGTAGCCACTCGCCTGGGAGTAAATCCGGTCGGACAGGAGTTGGAAGTTTTGCACCCTCGATTCGGACGAAACAAAGGTGCCCACGCCCTGCTCGACCGCCTTGCGCAGCGCGTCTTTGAGCGCGTGGTCGCGGGCGATATCGGCTGCGCCGCTTGCAGGCAGAGCGGCCGCGCCTTCGGCCAGCACCTCGGTCCCTTCACCACCGGAAAGCACGACCTCTTGGCTGGTCTCTGCCGGTGTAGTTGCGGTGCGGGCCGGCGGCGCGTACGCCGGAACAACACAAGCGGTAAAAGCGCACAAGACCAGGGCCGGCAGGGCGGAATAGACCGAAATGAAAGCGATTGCAGATTTCACAGCATCACCTTGACGAGGAACCGGCCGGCCTCAAACAAATACCTGGCCCCGTCTTTGAGCCACTTCAGCTTATCGGCATCGAGTTTGCTGATGACGATGTCGGAGCCGAGCTTGCCCCGCACCTGCTTCACCTTCAACACCAGCGGCTGATTGCCGAACTGCTTGTTGGCGAGTACGTCGTCGAGCGCGCGGATGAACTGCACTGCGGCCTGGCCGGTCTTGCCGGCGTAACGCAGATAGTCCTTGGTATCAAGCAGCAGATTCCCATCCTCGTCGTAGATTTTCGGGAAGAGCGCCGGCTTGAGGCCCGAGTTGCCCGCGTCCATGACCAGACCGCCGTACTGCTCGAAGAACTCGCGCACGCGCGGCGAAAGGCCGGCCGCGGCGACCTCACCGCTCGGGGCAAAAACCGGAGCAAGAACCTCTTCCAAACTGCTATCGCCGTACATCGGCATCTCCAGCTCCACCTCAACCGTACCGGCAATCGAGTCGTACTTTGCCGGGCCGAGCTGGCGCGCGCCTTTGACGATTCCTTCGACGCGGGTGTAGACTACGTCGTAGTCGGTCATAAAGTTCTGCACCCGGGTGTCGGAGTCAACCCGCACACCTTTGACGATTTCCAAAAGGTTGCGCTGGGCCACCACGACCGCGGCCCGCTCGGCCATCAGCCGGGCCTGGGCTTTGTTCATGTTGCCCGGGTCCATCACGCCGGTGCCGCGTGCCCGGACGGTCTTGCCCGACCAGTCAACCGTGCCGCCCGGCACCGGTTCGGCAACGTCACCCGGGGCCGAAATCGGCCCGAGCGGAACCGGCGCGGTGAACTGAGTGTCCTCGGTCGGCAGCGGTGCGACCGGCTGAGTTGCCGTGACTGACCTTGTGCCCACGGTTCCGGTCGTCGCACACCCGGCCAATGACAGAATCAGTCCAAGCCCAAACCGGATACTGCAATCCGCCATCTGCAACCGGAAATCTGAAATCACCTTCACTGTTGCCTTCCTTTCACAACCATTGGGTTCATCGCCACGTCGAGGGCGGCCTGCAGCGCCTCGTCCGCGCCACTAAAACTCGAGCCTTCACCTTGAGAGTAGTAGAGCACCTCGCCGGTCTCGACTCGGATTATCTTGACGTACAGCTTGGCATCGCGCTGGTCCGGCGAGTCGGAGAAGAAGTCGTCGTGCTTGACCGAGTTGACGTTCACCAGCATCACCGCCTCAGCGCCCATCAGCCGGCCCAGTCGGGCCGCGGTGCCTGCATCAACTGCGCCCGAGGCTGAAAACTCTTGTTCTTTGAGGATTCGTTCCACCTCGGCCCGGTCAATGAGAATCACTTTGGTCGTCCGCATCAAGGCGAGACCGGCATGGTCATAGAGCGAACTGGTCGGCACGTCGGCCGGTCCGGCGGTCGGCGGCAGGACCGCAATCCGCCACATCCGGCCGAGGTCGAAGCTCGGGGACATCGAATAGGTGCCAGCCTGCTCCTGCATGCGCTGCATCTGTGCCGGCGTGAAACAGCCGGCAACAACGACACACAGCACCGGCAAGACAATCGCGGGCAAGGGACGTTTTTTCACTGCGTTGCTCCTCTCTTGGGATTGGGTGGCTAGATTATCCGGGCACATCACGACTCTGTCAACCTCGGCCGGCTTTCCGGGAACCGACATTCGCCCAAGAAGCGCTCGAAAGAATACGAAATACGGGATGCCCGCGACGACCTCGAGCCGCACGGCGCAGCAGGGCCAACCAGCAGTCTGTCAGCTAGGATGGACTAGGCACCGCTTAATCTCCCCGACGTACAGACGGTGGTAGTCCCTTGCCGGATAGAGCCGTTCGATGGTCTTGTCGAAAAGCCGCGCCGGCTCGATGTCGGTTGTGTAGAGTTTACGACAAACTAGTATCGTCTCCGCCTGCACAAAGCTCACTGCTGCCGGGCCCGGTGCGAACGGCGTCAATCCGGTCTGCTCTGCCTTGTTGTAGTCCCGGCCCGACTTCGTGCCGCAGAAGAGCAGCGCCTTGCGGTACTTTTCCATGGCGAAGAAGGAGAGCGTGAACCGGTCCGCCCTTTCCATGAACTGGTAGGTGTAGCGCGTGGGCCGGATAAAGGCAAAAGCTACCGGTCGGTTCCAAAGAACCCCAAGTCCGCCCCAGCTTGCGGTCATGGTGTTCCACTTTTTCGTGGTGCCCGCGGTGATCAGCATCCAGTCACTGCCAATCAACTTGAACACATTGAACAAGGCCTCAGGCCTAACTTCTCGGAAGTCTCGTCTTATCATGGCACCGGGATTATAGCAACCAGAATCACCAGCGCCAGCGGGTCAGCCATCAAAAAGTCCGTTCCGATGAATTGCCGCGCCTACGCGCGATGTCAAAGTGCAAATCTCAAAAGGGTCGGAGGTTTGTCGCATCTGCCAACTTGCTGAAAAACCGACACCTAACCGGTCGTTCATTCATCTGCTCGGCGCGGGCGCATCTGCCCGCAACCGGCTGCAAGAACAGAACAGTTTGTGAATACGTAACTTGGCTAGTAGCTTGGTACCTGTGGCATAGCTCGTGCACTCGGATTGAGGCTGTGCAGGTTACAAAAGCGGGAATTGAACGCAGCCCGACCGTCAACAGACCTGCATCCGGGGAGGCCGGGTGCGTTATGAACTTGAATCTGAATTGACATGGCCCGGTTCATGTCCTAGAATACTAAGGTCATCTTCGCTTTGAATATCGCTGTCCTGGGTCTTCTAGTTATCCTTCAGGCCGGTCCCAGCGGGCCGGCTTCAGGCTCCGATGGTGTCTGGGCCGATTCCAGTCGTCTTACGTCGTTCGAATTTGCCCCGATTTCAAATCCCCAGTATGCGGGCGATTCATTTGAAATCACAGTCTTCGCCAAAGACCAGTACAACGCAATCTTCCCGTATTCCGGCTCGGCACTACTGACAACGACGCTCGGACCTTTTGTCGTGCCGGGCTCAGTTTCTTTCTATGCTGGCGTGCTTCAGCGCCGAGTGGCCGTCACCTTGGCCGGAAACATGCAGCTCCGCTGCGTTGCCGATTCGGCCCAAGGGACGAGCACCGCCTTTGATGTTCATCCTGGAGTCCCGAGCCGTCTCGTTACGATTCTTCCGGGTGAGCAGTTGGCTCGGGGCATTCCCGGCGGTCGCTCGGGCCGGCCCGAGAGTCAGATTGCCGGCGACACGTTCACATTCTCGGTCTACTTGACTGACCGGTGGTATAACCTCATTACGCTGCGCGACGACAGCGTCTATCTGGGTGCGACCGATGGGTTTGCGGTTCTGCCGCCGGGCGGCAAGCTGTCAAACGGAACCGCGTCGTTCGTCGGACAGTTGCGCGCCGCGGGGCGTCACCGCTTGTTCGCCCGGCCAGTTGCCGGCTCTTCGGTCGAGCCCGATTCTTCGACCGCGTTCAGCGTTGTGCCCGGCTCGTTTGCCGAGGTGCTGTTGGTAGTGCCGGGAGAGACCGTGTTGCCGGGCGACACGGCCTCAAGACCGTGGCAGACACCGGGCAAGAGCGGCATGCCCGATGTTCAGTTCTTGCGTACTCCATTCCCGGTCTGGGTTTATCCGACTGACGCGTGTTGGAACGTCATCACCGGCCCGGGTGATACGGTCGTTCTGCGCTCGGACTTCTCGTTTGAGTTCACGCCCGGTGCGGTTGAACTTCGCGCCCCGGCTGCGTTCGATGTTCAGTTCAATACCCCGGGGCCGAATCAGGACCTCTGGTGTGTGGTTCAAGGCTCGGGCCAGACGTCTTATCGGACAAGGCTAGATATCCGCGCCTTGGGCAGCGGCTTGTTCGTGCTCGCACCCGAAACGGTCAGAGCCGGAGAGACCGTGCCGATTCGGGTCCAGGTCAGGGATGCCAATGAGGCGCCGATTGTCGCCGCGCTGGTGCGGTCGAGTGTGTTTCAGGGTTCGGGCGATATCCTTGACCCTGAGATACTGACCGACACTCTGGGCAATGCCACGGTTCGATTCCTTGCGACCCGGGCCCGGATGGCAGAGCAGGACAGCGTTCGCATCACTTCCGGGAATGCTTCGGCCACCATCGGCATCTATGTCGACATAACCGATAGCGCGGTGATGAGCGGCCGGGCAATCGCGTTCCCTAATCCGTTCGGTCTCGACCACCAGCGGACCGAGATTTCCTACTACCTGCAGAGTTCGAGCGACATTACCTTGAATATTTACGACCCATTTGGCAACTTGGTCTGGACCAGGCGCTTCCGCCGGGGCGAAGAGGGCGCTCGGGCCGGGCTCAACCGCCGCATCTACTGGGACGGGACTAACCAGCACGGCCATCGGGTTGCGAGCGGGGTGTATGTGCTCGAGGTTGTCGGCGACGTATTCACCGGCACAACGTTCAAGAGTAGCTACCGGATTGGGGTAGTATGGTAAGCATCTGCCGCTGGGTCGTTGTGTGCTGTATCCTGTATGCTGTGTGCTGTCCATCCCCGGCTGCGGCCGAAGGCGGTCTGCCGGGTACGTTCCTGAACTACGGTCTTTCGCCGCGAAGTCTGGCAATGGGCAAGGCTTTCACCGGGGTCGCCGATGACGCTCAGGCTGGCTATTTCAACCCAGGTGGGTTGTATCAGCTCAACGCCCAGGAAGTTAATTTCGCCCACGCGCAGCTTTACGGCGCCCGCCTGGAATTCGTCGGCTACGCTCTGCCGACGCGCGAGCTCGGTACCTTCAGCGTCGCCCTACTCAACTTCGGAGCCGAAGGGGTTGAAGCGCGGACGTTCCGCAATGACCGGCAGGAAGACTACGCCTTTGCCGAGAATGCGTTCAGCATCTCGTACGGCTACAGCTTCTGGAACGCGCTGGGAATGGGTGCTGCCTTGAAGCTCGTGACGAAAAACATCGCCCAGTACTCAGACGTTGGTGTCGGGGTTGATTGCGGCCTGCTTGCCCGGGTACCCCGGCCGTTTTCCTTTGGCCTCACGGTTCAGAACTTGGTCCAGCCCAGACTTACCCTTGCCCGGATTCCTGAGGTCTACCCGCGGATTGTTCGTCTCGGCACCGCCCTGCGCCTGCTCGACGACCGGGTCACAGTCGCGGCCGACCTGGCAACGCCAATCGTATTCGACCGAGACTCTCTCGGCCGTCCGACCCGCAGATTCACCCCTCACCTCGAACCACACGGCGGCGTTGAAATCAACCTTGTCCCAGGAGTTCTCATCCCCCGGGTTGGTATTGACAAGAACGAAATCAGCGTCGGCCTGGGCGTGCATAAGTCCTGGGGCAAGATGGCCCTGGGTGCTGACTACGCGTTCCTTCTGCACCACCAGTCGAACTACCGCCTCTCGCCTACTCACAAAGTCGGGTTCGTGATGACCTTTGCCGGATTCCGGGTCTGGATTGACGCCCAGCCGAGCCTGTTCAGCCCGACGCCCGAAGACAAGCAGAACGTTCTTTGGATGGACGTCCGGCTGATGACTCGGGCCCCGGTGAAGCGGTGGCAGGTACTGGTCAAGAACTCTTTTGGTGAAGTGGTTCGGTCCTATTCGGGTTGGGAACAGCCACCGCTTCGGCTCATCTGGGACGGGCTGGACGATGCGGGCCGGCTCGTTTCCGACGGCCGCTACTACTACGAGATAATTGTCGTCGACAAACGCAACACCGCGCTTGAGTACTCCGGCTCGCTTACCCAGGTTCGGACCCGTGGTCCCCAGGGCAGAATCGAAATCCGTCCCGGGCAGGAGTAGCCCCTTCACAGGGAAATCGTCGATGTCTACTCCGGGCAAGAGCGACTCTCAGCCGACCGCTGCCGCGTCATCAAGGCTGACTTCTCCTGCCCTTGCCCTCTCCCTCAAGGGAGAGAGACATGTTGAGGGAATGACAACCGGCTGCTTGACGCCGGCCACCGTGCCATGAGCATCGCCCTGACGACTCTTTTGCTCCTCATCGGAGTCTTGTCGCCGGAACAGACCCGACGGTTGGTGGAGCGGTACAACAAAGCCCAGGATGAGACCAAGGCCGGAAACTATGAGTCGGCGGCAAGACTGTTGAATGGGTTGGTGCGCGATTTCGGGTCGAGCGAGTTTGGGAACGAGCTCGAATATGCGCTCGCCGAGTGCTATTTCAATCTCGGACAGTACAGCCGGGCGTATGAGTCGTTCACGAAACTGTTGGGTCGTCCGCAGTATTCGTATATCAAGCCGGAGGCGATGTACGGCGCCGCCGTCTCGGCAATCATGATGGGCAACTTCGGCGAGGCGCAGGAACTGTTGGAGAAGCTGGCCAAGGAACAAGGCTATGCTCAAGACGAGCGGACCGGGTTTGCGCTCGGGGTGTTGTACTACTTTCAGAAACGTTACGAGCAGGCGGTCGTGCGCCTGACCGGGCTGGAGATGCCCGAGGCGAAATTCTATCTGGGAAAGTCGTATGCCTTAACCGGCAAACCACTGCCGGCGCTGGTGAAGCTCAAGGAGGTGACGGCTGAAGTGCCGAACACGCCGCTGGCGACGATGGCCCATTTTGCCTCGGGCCAGGCGCTTTTTGTCAACCGGGACTACGATGGAGCCCGGGCGAAGTTCGAGCAGTTTGTCGAGGACTTCCCTTACTCGAGTCTGGCTGACTTTGCCAATTACTTCCTCGGCTGTGCCTTGCTCGCCCAAAAGCAGTACGCGGCCGCGATCGACCGGTTCACACCCTTGACCCGCCACTCGAACAATCTGTTGGCCGCGCATGCCAACTACTGGGTCGGCTATGCCGACCTCGCCCTGGGCAAGGCCCAGACCGCAGTTGAGCGGTTCCAGCGGGTGCGAGCCAACTACCCGAAGACCAAGGTCTCCAGCTACGCAAACCTGCAATTGTCCCAGGCGATGCTCGCTACCGCGGATACAATCCAGACGCTACTCGCCACGAGCCAGTTGGCGACGATGTTCAAGTCCGGTGATTTGGCCGGAGTCGGGAACTATCTTTCCGGGGTCATTTCGTATCAGGTGGGCGAATACGAGAAGGCGGCCCAGCAGTTTGAGACTGTGCTCGTAAACTATTCGTCCACTGCCCTGCGCGAGCCGGCCTGTGCCATGCTGCTTTTGGCGCTGGCCAGCTCCGGGCAGCATGAGAAGAGCGCATCGCTCGGCGCCAAATACGTCGCTGACTTTCCTGATGATACGACCGAGTGGCGGGCCAAGACGCTCTACTTTCTTGCCGAGGGGCTCTACTACGACCAAAAGTACAGTGATGCCGACGTCTACTATCAGCAGGCTTATTCCCGGTTCGCGAGCACAGACATCGCGCCCTATGCCCGGCTGGGGCGCGCTTACTGCCTGTACCACAATGGTCGGCTGGGCGAAGCGGTGGCGGGGTTCAAGGCACTGCTCGGTGCCCGGCCGGCCGACACGCTGTTCACGATTAGTGCCTATCTTGGGTACGGTTATGCCCTCTTTAACCAGAAGGAATACCTGAAGGCGCTCGATGTTTTCGAGGCGCTGACCAATACCTTTCCGGACCATGACTTCGCCGCTATCCCCGGCTATTTCTATGCCGGCTACTGCTACTACCAAATGAAGTACTACGGTCAGGCGGTGGACGCCTGGACCGCGCTCATCAACAAGTTTCCAAGCAACAACCCCAAAGCCGCCGAGGCCGCGTTCCGCTCCGGCGATACTTATTTCAAGGCGCTGGAGTACGACAAGGCGATTGCCGCCTTCACTTTTGTCATTGAACGGTATCCATTCTCCGACTTCGGTCCGCCCTCGCAGGCGCTCATCGCTCAGTGTTACTACAACCGCAAACAGTTTCTCGATGCGGTGCGCGAGTACCAGAAGTTCATTGACCTTTACCCGTCGGACCCGCAGGTGCCGAGCGTGCGCAAGAGTCTGGAGGCGAGCTACTTTTTTGCCGGCCAGGAGGACTCCACCGTCATGGATGATTTCTTGCGGCGCTTCCCGCAGTCGGAGATGGCCGCCGAGGGCCAGTACCAGCGCGGCCGCAAGCTGTTCGACGCCGGCGACTACGAACAGGCCATCACTGAGCTTCAGAAGGCGGTGGTCAACTTCCCCGGCTCACCGGTGGCGGGCGACGCCCAGTTGCTGACCGCCGAGGCCTATGCGCAGCTGAAGAAGTGGGAAGAGGCCGCCCAGGCGTATGAGCGGTTCCTCGCCTATTTCCCGAACCATGAACAGCAGGCGGGCGCTGCCTTCAACCTTGCCACCGCCTACTTCAACGCCGGTGCATACGAGCAGAGCCTCAAATGGTTCAAGACCGTCAGCGAGTCCTATGCCGACTCGGAATTTGCCGAAAGCGCGCGCAAGAACATCGAAGTCGCACGCAAACGCCTCGGCGCCGGCGAAGCAGCAGTGCCGGATACGGGCGACGCCGCTTCCGGAGAAAAGACTCCAACCGAAGGAGAAAGAGAACAATGATACTCGGCCGAAATATCCTCGACCTTTTCAAGGGCAGTCTGGTGATGATTCTTTTGCTGCTTGCTTCGATTGCCGCAGTGGCACTCATCATTGAGCGGCTGCTCTATTTCTTCCGTAACCGGTTCAATACCGCCCGCGGCCTGTCCGAACTTCGACGCATGCTTGCGAGTTCCGGCATCAATGGGGCGCTCGACTGGAGCCGCACGCAGAAGAATCCGCTCGGCCGGATGTTCACGGTGGCGCTGGAGAACGTTGCGCTGGGTAGCGCGGAACTGTCCGACCTGCTCTACAGCTTGATTCTTGAAGAGCGGATTCGATTTGAGCGGCTGCTGGGTGGTCTGGGCACCTTGGCCAATGTCGCCACGCTGTTGGGTCTGCTGGGCACAGTGATGGGTCTCATCACCGCATTCCACAACATCGCGGTCACCGGTTCGGGCGGGCCTGCGGTCGTTTCGGGCGGCATCGCCGAGGCGCTCATCACCACCGCATTCGGTCTGTTCATCGGTATCCCGACGCTTTTCTTTTACAACTACTTCTCGAAGAAGTCGGCTGACCTGACGATTAGCCTGGAGAGCACCTCTGACCGGTTGGTCGTGATGCTCGCCCGGATGAAGGATAAGTGCCCGCCTGACTCGGCGGTTGAGCAGCCTGTGGTTGCGCTCCGGCCGCCGCGCCCGGCGCCGGCCGAGGATTCAGGCTGGAAGTTCTGATGCGCCGTCGCCCGGTAGAGTCGCGCAAGAACGAGCTGATTCTGACGTCACTGGTGGATATCGCCCTGTCGCTCGTCATCGGTTTCATGGTGGCAATGCCGCTGTTCTTCGAGACCGGGATTTTTGTCTCGGCGCCGGGCGTGGCTCGAGTCGGCAAGAGCGAGCCGGGCTCGGACATCAAGGCCAATGTCTTCATCACCAATAGTGGTCAGATACTGCTGAACGAAGCCCCAGTGTCGTTTGAGAATCTTCAGGACCTGCTGCCCAAGCTGCTCGACCGCAGCGTCGAGCGCCGAGTGGTCGTCAGCACCGACGATTCGGTGCGCTACGAGCGAGTGATGCGCGTTCTTGACATCGCCAAGCAATCCGGGGCCGCTGACCTGGCCCTGCTGCGCAAACGGAGAGTCAAATGAAGAGCGCTGCCAATATTGATATCCTGCCGATGGCCGCGGTCGGGCTGATTCTTGTGCTGATTATGATGGTCATTTCGCCCTTGGTCGTATCCCAGAACAGCACACCAGTGAACCTGCCCCAGACCCACACCTCCGAGCGCAAGGTCGAGAACGACATCAATATCACCTATACCCGTGAAGGAGCGTTGCTGGTCAACGACCAGCCGGTCCGCGACCTTGACGAGCTGGGCGCCGTGCTGGAGCGTGAGTTGGTGTCAGACCCTTATCTGCTGGTGGTAGTGCGGGCCGATACTGCCTGCCTTCACTCGGGCGTGCTCGACATTCTGTCAGCGGCCAAGGCAGCCGGAGCTCTGCGCATTGCCTGTGCGACCAAGCGGTTCAAGGAAGGCTAACGATGGCGCAGTTGTTTGAAGAGAAGGGACTGCGTGGCATTGATATCTCGGTTGCGGTGTCGGTTGTGCTTCACGCCGCGCTGCTGCTTGCGTTCTCTCGGGCCACACCCCGGGCGCGGCGGACGAGTGAAGACCTAAAGCAGGTGACATTCATGGATGTGACCTATCGGCCCGAAGTCGCCCAGTTGCTGCCCAAGGCGGCGTTCACCGGCGGCGGCGGGAGTTCGAACCTGCCGGAAGCGCCGGTCCCGACCTATGCCTCAGGTGTCGCCGCCGAGGAAGTCCCTGCCATTGATATGTCGGCGACACTAGAGCGCGACCAATCTCAGGCTTCGATTGACCTCGACCGCTATGAACTCGACCGGGGCGAGGGCGGTTTGGACGTGATCCGGCTGGGTGGTTCAAGCTCGGGCAAGTCAACCGAAGAGATTCTGGCTCAACCCAAGGTGGAACTCGCCCGCGGTCTGGGTGGTCGTGGCTCAGGAACGGGGTTGCCGGGTCTAGCCGGCTATCCGGGCGTGGCCCAGCCTCAGGCGCAATTGTCAATCGAGCACCGAGCCCTGGAGAAGCCCGCAGCACGGGCCCTGCCCCAGATGCCAACTCAGGACCTGCCCAAGGTGGAGGCACCGGTCGCGCAGGGCGGCAACCAGTTCATGATTGCCGGCCCGATTTCCCAGCGGCCGATCAATCGCAAAGTCGTACCCAAGTACCCACGCTGGGCTTTGGACCGGCGGATTTCCGGCACAGTTGTCGTACGCATTTGGGTCCTGCCCAACGGTCAGGTCAAGGGAACCCCGACGGTCGAGACCAGTTCCGGCTACCCGGACCTCGATCAGGTCGTGGTTGAGGCGCTGCGCGGCTGGGAGTTCGCGCCGCTCGGGCCCGGTGTCAAGGCCGAAGACCAGTGGGGCGTCGTGACCTTCCGGTTCGCCCTTTCGTGACATGCGGATGATCGTCTTTCTGGCACTTGCGTCCCTGGTTCTTGCCCAGCCGGACTCGGTACAGACCCCACAACCACCCAAGCCCGCTGATGCCCACACACTGGGCGAAGAAGTCATCACCGGCGAGGCCGAAGTCAAAGTCACCGATACCAAGGTTTGGTTTCCGCCCCAGATTGACCCGTTTGCACCGGTCAATGCCATTCTCGCGCCCGAGTCGTACGTTCTCGACGACGGGCTGTACCATTCGGTTGACTCAATGACCGTGCCCCATCATTTCATCCACTCATCCTACCTGCGCGTGCCGGTCGAACGGAACTTCATCTACGGCGACATCATGGTCTTTCTCCCCTCGTTCGAGTCGCGGGTCGCAACCTGGGAACTGGTCATCGCCAACTCACTGGGTGAGACGGTCCGTCGAGTGAAACTGAAGGGCCAGCCGCCCGCGGTCATTACTTGGGATGGCCGGAGTGACTCGGGTGAGCCGATTGCCACCGGCGAAGTTTACAGCTTCACGTTCAACGCCTATGACGCACAGGGCAATCAGACGCGCATCCCTGGTCAGCCCCAGCGGGTCAACGCCATCGTTTACCAGCAGAAGGGCGAATGGGTTGTGGCCGTTGCCGCCGACCAGATTTTCGCCGGCGACGGAGCGCAACTGGTCGAGCTAGCCGGTCCCCGGCTCGATGAGGCAGCCAACGTCGTCAAGGAACGGTTCCGTAAAGAAGTCGTCGTCTATGTCTACTCTGAGCAAGAGCGACTCTCAGCCGAGCGCTGCCGCGTCATCAAGGCTGAGCTTGCCCGCCGCATAGTTTTGCCCCCCGAGGCGCTCAAGGTTGCCCCGCGCTTCGTCCCCGGGCTCCAGCCCAAGAACTCCAGAATCGAAATCCATATCATCTAGCTCGGTTCGCCCGCGCACCTGCCGGCAATGAACCAAAGGACTTGGCCGGTGCGCTTCCCAGCGCGTAGGGTGTATCGGGGACATGCCGCTCGGCGCGTTCCTGCCCGGCGTTCTTCAGCCTCGGTTCCAAGGTGACCGACAAGGCTTGACAGCCGGACAGGCCCAAGAGAAGATTAGCCATGAGTGTTGCGAAACTAATCCACTTGGCGAGCGCCATTCTGCTTTTGGCGAGCGTCCGGGTCAGTGCTCAACCCTGCGGTAGTTGTGTTGGCTGCCCGGCCAGCCAGCAGGTTGTGCTTCGTACCGAGGTTGAGGCCGAGCATTGCCACTGGCTGGAAGTTGTCTCGGTCGTGCCCGAAGGACCCGCGGCCGCGGCCGGCGTCAAGCCGGGCGACGTGCTGGTCAGCTACTCTGGTTCCACAGTCGGCTGCTTGGCGGACCTGAGCCGGGCCCGGGAGCTCGTAACCACGGAGAGCGTGGCGGTTTCGTTCCGGCGGGGCGACAGGCTCCTCAACTTTGTCCTGCCCAAGGGCAAGTTCGGCGTCTACTTCAAGGAGTGGCAGAAGGACGTGGTACCGGATCAGGACGCGAAGGTCATCAGGGGTGTGCCGGCGTTGAGCTGGCACGACGGCAAGACCAATTCGTTCATCGGTGCGCTCGATGCGGTGCTGCAACAACAGGGCGGCGACAGCCGGTATCAGTATCTATGCGGTATCTCCGGTGCTGCGTTCCGCAGCCACTTTTTCGACACCTGGTGTCCCAGCTCACCGGACCCGACGGTGGGTTTCAACACCGCCTCCGAAGCGCTGGCTGCAGTCGGGCTCAAGGCCGACTGGCTGCACGTCTCAAGCGACGGGAAGAATAAGCCGCAGATTGTTGCAGCCATCAAGAAGAGCATTGACGCCGGCGTGCCGGTTCTGGCTTTGGGCCTGTTGGAGAAGCCCGAATGGGGGGTGGTGACCGGGTACCAAAAGAACGGCGAGGAACTCTTCTGTCGGACCTATTTCGACCAGCGCAAGGGGTACGAACTCGCTGGCAACTTCCCTTCGGCGGTCGCTATCCTCAGCCGACTGCCCAAGCTCCCGAGCGAGACGGAGAGACTCAGGCGGTCGTTCCGGATCGTGGCCGAGAACCTCGCGACCGAGAAGTACGGCGAGTACTATTCGGGGCTGGCAGCGTTCGACAAATGGGTCGAGCGGGTAAGGACCGACGACTTTGCCCAGCTCGACTCTGCCGGACTGGCGACCGTAGTTCAGGCCAACTTCTGGACATTCGACCGTCTCGTTGCCGACCGACAGACCGGGATTGAGTACCTTACTTGGCTCGCCGAGACCCATCCGGAATACCGGCCTGGCGCTGCCGAACTGGTCGAGCTGTACCGGCAGGAAATCGAAGTCCTTGAGCCGCTGCGCGGCGAGTTGCCTTGTCCCGGAAACGTCACCTCGTCAGAGAGCTGGGCCCGCGAGCTCCGCGACCGGCAGGCTCTGGCCCTCATAGCCGCACGTACGTGCGAAGAAAGGGCGCTGGCACTATGGCAAAGCCTCGCGGCCGAGTGACCGCCCGCCGCCGGCAGGCGGAATTGGCTGCCGGACTTGCCTGTCAGCGATTCGAGCAAGACTTCAACTGCGCCGAGTGTGTGCTGGCCACGGTCGCCGAACAGATGGGCATCAAGTCGAGCCTGATACCGGCGGTCGCCACCGGTTTCGGCGCCGGCATGGGCCGCCGCGGGTCGGTCTGCGGTGCGGTTGCCGGCGCGGTAATGGCACTGGGGTTGAAGTACGGCCGGCTCCACCCAAAACAGAGCCGACGTCCGACCTATCGTCGGGTCCAGGCACTCTGCCGCCGGTTCGAAGAGAAGTTCGGCAGCATATTCTGTCGAGACCTACTCGGCCATGACATCTCAAGCACCAAAGCCCTGAACCGAGCGATGCGGGCGGGTGTCTTCGCCACCCGCTGTCCGGAGTTCATCGCCGCCGCAGTGAAACTCTACTTCGAACTTGCGCAATAGTGCAACCGCCTCGGTTAGTTGGTCTTTTGAGCCTCAGCCCGACGCTCGCCGCCCTTCCTTCTGACCAATGGAGGCTATTATGAAGAACCTGTCCCTACTGCTGGTAGTGTTCGGGGCTGCGTCGGCCTTGGGCTCTCCGACTTTCGATAGCTGCCTTGATATTGCGGCGCCGGACGACTACCTGCCGGTCAGTATTGTTCTCAAGGCGCGATTCGACCCCGAGCTGCTCAACGTCCTCGTTGACGGCATGCCCCGGGCCCAGCGCCGGCTCGAGGTCGCCCGCATCCTCAAGGAGTTCGCAGCCGGAGAACAGGCTGGCTTGCTTGAGCTGCTTGCCGCTCATGGCGCCCGCAACATCCGGCCGTTATGGATCGTCAACGCAGTCTCGTGTGAAGCGAAACCCGAGCTTATCCGGCTGGTCTCGGCGCGGCCCGAGGTCTCCTATGTCGGTTCCGGCTCTGTCTCCGCATCAGACGTGCTTGAAGAGCCAGGCGCACCGGTCGAACCTTTAGACGAGATTCCCTGGGGCGTCCAGCGCATCAATGCGCCGGCGGTCTGGGCAATGGGCTACACCGGTCAGGGTGTCGTCGTCGGCATCATTGACACCGGCACTGACTACACCCACCCGGACCTCGCCGGTCACCTCTGGACCGATCCGAACTACCCCCATCACGGCTGGGACTTCGAGAACAACGACGACGACCCGATGGACAACCACGGCCACGGCACGATGACCGCCGGTCTCGTCGTCGCTGACGGCACCTCTGGGTCCCAGTGCGGCGTTGCCCCTGGTGCGCAACTGATGATCTGTCGCGTGCGAACCGCTGCCGACCCGCAGGCCGAGGCCCAATGCTGGGAGGCACTGCAGTTCTGCGTCGCGCCGCCGCTTTCGCCCACCAACGGTGCTGATGTCATCTGCCTCGCTTTGGGCTGGCGTATTGCCTGGAATCCGCAGCAGGCGACCTGGCGGACTGTAGTGGACAACGTCAACGCCGCCGGGCTCTGCCAGTTCGCCTCGCCCGGCAGCGAAGGGAGTACCAACCCACCCTACGATATCCGCTGTCCGGGCAACGTGCCACCACCGTGGTGGAACCCGGAAAACACCGGCATAGGCGGACTCTCCGGCATTGTCTCGGTCGGAGCTACTGACAGCGACGACTTGATTGCCTCTTTCTCCAGCCGTGGGCCGGTAACCTGGCAGACCGTCGCACCATTCAACGACTACGTCCATCCGCCCGGCCTGACCAAGCCCGAAATCTCGGCTCCCGGCGTCAACGTCAAGACCACGCTGCTCGGCGGCGGCTACACAGTCGTGTCTGGCACCTCCTGGTCAACCGCGGTCGGAGCAGGGGCGGCGGCAGTGCTGCTCTCGCGCAATCCCGAACTCTCGCCGGCTGAAGTAGACGAGGCGCTTGAACTCTCGGCCGCGGACTTGGGTGTTCCGGGCAAAGACAACACCTACGGCGCGGGCCGGATTGACCTGCTCGGTGCGGTTACCGGTCTGCATGAGGGCCGACGGCCAACTGCCTGTGGCCCGCCGTGTCTGGCAGTACCAAGCGTGTTCAGGGCCGAGTGGCGAGTCAATGCTTCCCGCGTCGAGGTGCTGGATGCCGTGGGCCGGAAGGTGATGGAGCTGCGGACCGGCGCCAACGATGTGCGCCACATTGCGCCCGGCGTCTACTTCGTCCGGGAATACAAAGAAGCAGGTGCCACCAAGGTCGTGCTGATGCGCTAAGGCGTGGGCAGTTTCACGACCCGCCAACGCGGCACAAGACTCGGACAAGACAGGTTTTGGGGCAGGGGCTGGTTGCGTAAGTCGCGATTTTGCGCCCGTACACCTGGATGGGGGAGGGGCCGTATGGGGGACAGTTTTCCAGCACCTGACCGCCCAGGCCTTTGTCAGAGTCTTGCGTTAGGCGTTTGTCCAAGTGTCTGTAGATGTTTGACTTGGAGCAATGCTCAGAGCAATGCTCGATGCGAGTACTGATGCGTCAAGCCGCGCCTTTGTCCGAGCAAGTGTCTGAGCGTTTGTTTGAGCGAGCGTTTGAGCAGTTGTCGGCCTTGTTCAGTCTGCGACTGTTTGAGTTTTGTGCTGAGTTTTGCGACCGGCCTCGAACTCAGGTTCTGTTCAGCCAAGACAGGAACCGCGCCGCAGAGGTTGACACGCCGGTTGTTCTGCTCAGAATGTAGGCCACATGAAGAACCATCTGCTGCTGACCGCTATCGTAGTCACTCTGGCTGTCGTCTCGGTCAACTGTGGGCCGAAGCAGAGTCAGACTTCTGCAAAACAGACCCCTCAGGTTGCCTCTGAACCGCCAGCCGCGAATCAGACCGAGGCCGTCGCGAGTCTACCCAAGCTCTGGGACTTCTGGGCGACTTGGTGCCCGCCGTGCAAGGAGCTGAAGCCGACTGTCGAGGCCCTGGAGAAGGAGTACGCAGGCCGCGTCGAGGTCAGGTCAATTGACGTTGACCAGAACAAGGAGCTCGCGGCCAAGTACGACGTCAAGGCGATTCCGACACTGGTATTCCTCGACCGTCAGGGCGCGGAGGTGTCCCGGATTGTCGGGCTTGTACCCAAAGACACAATCGTCGCCCGGTTCAAGACCCTCGGTTTCATCGAGTAGGCGGACTACTCGACTTTGACGAATAGGTCGCCCCGGGCCTTGCAGATTGGACACGGGTCCGGCGGGTTACCGTATACCGTGTTGCCACAGACCGGGCAGACGTAGATGTCCTGGGCAGGCAGGTCCTTGCCGGCTTGGACTGCCTGGAGCGCCTCGCGGTAGAGCCGGTGGTGGATTTCCTCGACCGCCAGGGCAAACCGGAACGATGTTGCTGCCGCGACGTTCTTCTCGTGCTCGGCCTGTTTGAGGAACTCAGGGTACATTGAGACGAACTCGTGGTTTTCGCCCGCGATCGCCGCTTCAAGGTTCTCTTTCGTCCCTTTCACGCCGGCCATCACGCGCAGATGAGCATGGGCGTGAACGGTTTCGGCCTCGGCCGCAGCTCGGAACAGCCGCGCGACCTGCGCAAACCCCTGCTGGTCCGCCTTTCGGGCAAAGGCAAGGTACTTGCGGTTCGCCTGGCTTTCACCGGCAAACGCCGCCTGAAGGTTCTCAAGAGTAGTTGGCATAGCTAGCTCCTATCTGTCTTCGATTTGCTTCAGCAGTCTTTCGGCCTCGGGCCGGTCGTCGGTCCAATAGTCGGCCGGGTAGGTCGGGCATTCAATGGCGAGCAGTCGCTTGAGTTCTGCCCGGGCCTCGGCCCAGCGCGCTTGTTTGACCAGCACCTTGGCCAGGTCAAGTCGGATGCGTGCGTAGTTGGGGTCTGCAGCAATCCCGCGCCTCAGATACTTCTCGGACAAGGTCAGATTGCCGCCGGCAAACCCGGGCAGCTCGTAGTAAAGCACACCAAGCGCGTCCCAGGCTGTGGCGTAGCCGGAGTCGAGTTCCAAGGTGCGGTTGAAGGCTCGTTTCAGCCCAGCGACCATGAATAGCGAGTTGAGCACACCTCTGGTTTGGCCGATGCGGCCCTGGGCAACGCCCCACCAGACGTGACCGTCGGGGTTGGCATCGTTGACCTGAATCAGGGTTTCGGCAATCGCCTTGGCGCGGGTGTAGCAGGCCAGTTTCTCTTTGTTCAATCTGGCGTCGTCGCCTTTTTGAGTATGGAACCTCGACCAGAGATAAAGGCAGCGCTCGTGCCTCGGCTCGGCCGCACGGGTTTGGGCGAGCAGTTGGCCGGCTGAGTCGAGCCAGGTTGGATTCTGGTGGCGGTTGAAGAGCATGTGCGCGGCCCGCTCGCAGGCCGAATCCGCGGCTGTTACGGCGACCGCGAACAGCAACACAGCCGTCAGCATCAGCTATCTGACCTTCGTCCGTGCGCCTGGCATTCTCGTAGGTTTGATTTGGCAACCAGGCTAGGCATAGAGCTTGTCAATCTCGTCGCGGTACGCGGCCAAAACGCAGGGCCGGCGTACCTTGAGCGAAGGGGTAAGGAGTCCGTTCTCGACCGTGAATGGCTCAGGGACAAGCCGGAACTTTCTGACCTGCTCGTACTGGGCAAACCCGGCCAGCGTCCGGCTGATTTCGCCTGCGTACAACTCGAGCACGCGCGGATGGTCGAGCAGCTCCCTAAACTCAGTATAGGCAATACCCGACTCGCGGGCAAACGCCTCGAGCGCAAGCCGGGACGGCACGATGAGCGCCACAAGAAACGGTCGCCGGTCGCCATGAACCACCGCTTGCTCGACATACTTGGAGCCGGCAAGGGCCAGCTCAATCGGCACCGGGGCTAGGTTCTTGCCGTAGGAGGTGATGATTATCTCTTTCAGCCGGCCGGTGATGACGAGGTTGCCCTTTTCGTCAAACCGGCCCTGATCACCGGTGTGGAACCAGCCGTCGCGGTCAATCGCGCGCGCGGTCTCCTCGGGTTTCTTGAAGTAGCCTTTCATCACGTTCGGCCCGCGGACTAGGATTTCGTCGTTGGTTCCGATTCTAACCTCGACGCCGTCGAACGGCTTGCCGACCGTGCCAACCGCCTCTTCGCCCGGGACCTGGGCGCAGACCACCGGCGACGTTTCGGTTAGGCCGTAACCTTCGAGCAGGTTGAATCCAAGGTTACGAATCGTGCGTGCGAGCCGACGTTCAAGCGGCGCACTGCCCGAAACCAGAAGCCGGAGCCGGCCACCGCCGAGCCGCACCAGTTTGTTGACCACGAGCCGGCCCAGAAGCCAGTGCTTGAAGGTCAACCATGCCCCGACGCGACGGCGGCCGGCCTTGAGCCGGCCGTACTGGCTGTAGGTCTTCAGGGTTGCAATCATCAATTGGCGTTTGTGCCACGGCCCGGCCAGCACCCGCTCCTGCACGGTGGTGTAGACCTTCTCCAGCACGCGCGGCACGACAATCATGATTGTCGGCCGAACCTTCTGCACGTCCGCAGCCACGGTCTGCACCGACTCGGCATAGGCAACCGCCCCGCCCGCGAGCAACACTGAGTAGTGGCCGCAAGTGCGCTCAAACATGTGGCAGAGCGGTAGGAACGAGACGAGCACGTCGTTCTCGTTGATGCTGAAGCGCCGGATGGCTGTAGTCACGTTCGACAGGATGTTCGCATTGGTGAGCATCGCGCCCTTGGGTTCACCGGTTGTGCCTGAGGTGTAGCAGATGGTGAACAGGTCGTCCGGTCGCGCCGGGTGCGGGCCGGCTAGCAAAGGCTCGCGCTTGAGCGCATCCGCGCCTTCCCGACAGAGACTTTCGTAGCTTTCAACCCCTACGCCGGGCACTTGTGACGTACCGGAAGCGGTGAACAGCGTGACAATCGTCTTGAGCGCGGGCACGCGAGCCATGACTCGTTCAACCACGGCGAGAAGCTCGGGCGTCTCAACGACCACGAGCGCAGCCTCAGCATCGTTCAGGATGTAACGTACCGAATCCTCAGGCAGGGTGTGGTAAAGCGGGACCAACACTGCCCCGAGCCTGGCCACTGCGAGGTCGGTGACAACCCACTCGGGCCGATTGTACGAATAGATGGCGACCCGGTCGCCCGGCTTGACCCCGCGCCGCGCCAGACCCGCGGCCAGTTCTGCGACTGCGTGCATCATTTGGCCATAGGTTAGAGCCCGGTACTCGCCCTTCTGCTTGGACAGCAGGGCTGGTCGGCTGCTGAACCGCTCGGCCGTGGCGGCGAACCGCGCATAGACCGTGTCGGGCTGGAGTACTGGGTTCACTTGCACCAACCGGTCTGGGGCTGTCCCGGGCCGAACCAGGCCGAAACAATACATCTATTCGCGGCGCTGCAGGCCATCGTGGCCGGATTATACCTGCCCGCCCGCCCGAGGGCAAGAACCAGCGCAGGTCTGATTCCGGCATTGGGCCACGAGACGTAAGACCAAGGAAATCGTCCCTCGCTCTTGACGGGCGCCTCCCTTCCCTCTCCCCTGATGAGCACCTCTCTTTCCTCTCCCTTGATGGGAGAGGGCAAGGGTGAGTGTGAAGAGATGGCGGCGGTCAATCTCGGAACCGGGCGCAGGTTGACAAGCCTGGCTTCGTGCGTATCTTCTGGGCGTGGCTGCGTCTGTCTGCCTGAGCCAGTTAAGGCACACCGATGACCATTGTTGACGCCGTCACTCTTGCCCTGCTCATCTCGTTTGTCCTGCTCGGTGCGGCGCGGGGGCTGGTCAGGGATATCTTTGTGCTCATCGGCATTGTCGCAGGAGGATACCTGGCCTGGTGCTACGGCACTGAGGTCGCCAACTGGGTCCAGACCGTCGTTTCGCATCGAGCTTGGGCGGTGTTCCTTGGCTACTTGCTTACCTTTTTGGCTGTGGTTGCATCTGCCGCTGCTGTCGGCGGGCTTGTGAGTCGGCTCATCCACAAGACCCCGCTCGGCTGGTTCGACCGGCTGCTTGGAGCTGGCCTGGGTCTGGGCAAAGGACTCCTGCTCGTCTGGGTGATCGTCACCGGCTGCATGCTCTATCGAACCGAAGCCCGGGCCTCAGTCGAAGACAGTCTCCTGACCCGCGAAATAGCACGGCAGGGCACGAGGCTGTTAGCCCCATATCTTCGGCTTGCTGCACCGGACCGGAAGGAAAACCGCGGCCGGCAGGTAGATAGATCCAAAGGTCCGCTCGCTTCGATGGACAGGAACGGCTGGACCGGGCCGAGGGCCGGCCACGGTTTCGGGGCGCAAGCTTGACTTGACGTCAACCGAGCCTACAATTATGCCCGAGTGGCACCTATTCTTGTTTGGGTGCCTTGTGGAGAGAAGTAGTGTCAGGGCGGTTGGACAGCGGCTGGCCGCCCAGGCAAATGCAGTAAAATAGGCTCACAGTACACCAACATAAGGAGGAACATGTGAGAAAGCTCGTAGCCGCACTGGCGATACTCGCGGTAGTACTCGTCATCGGATGCCAGGACACCAAAAAGGTGACTGAACTCCAGGGCCAGGTAGACAAGCTGACCCAAGAACTGGACCAAGCCAAGATGGACTTGGCCAAGAAGACCGCAGAGTGCGATTCACTGGCCAAGGTGATCGTCGACATGAGTGCCAAGACACCCGCCCCGAAGGGGAGCAGTAAACCGGCGCCGACTCCTAAGCCGCCGACCGGCAAACCGCCCAAGGTCGGGCGCTAGAGCAAGAAAACAGAAGGAGTCAACACAATGAAGAAGCTCTTCGCAATCGCCGCTGTCGGCGCGTTCGCCATCACGACACTGACGCTCGTCCGCTGCACCGAAGTAACCGGCAGCGAACCTACCGATGTGAAGCTCGAGGCGGCGACATCTTCGACGGTAAAGGTTACCTGGGCTGCGCCCAGCGAAGGGACGCCGGACAAGTACATCGTGTACTTCATGGAGACCGGAACCACCGCGTACGTGCCCTTCGATACCGTTACCACGACCGAGGCCACTCACAATCCCGCCGGCAAGACCGGCTCGTACAAAGTCGTTGCCATGTTCGGCAGTACCGAGTATGCGGCCGCGACAACGCGCTCGACGGTACCGGCCGACAACGGCCCAACCTCGCTTTCCGAGCTCAACGCTGCCGGCAACTCCGGCTACGGCTGGGCCAAAACCACCGGGACGGCGACAACCTACTCAATGACACAGGCCGGCAACGCAACGTCGGTTGACATCTACCTGACCGACTTCGCGACCGGCTTTGCCGGTCCGGAGTACTCGATTGCCAGTCCGGACATCGCCCGCGGCGACGACCCGGGTGCGGCAGGTGTAGTGCCGGAAGGCGCCTGGCGTGTCAACGCCATCGCCAAGGTGACCGGGACCGAGAACGACCCGCTGCCCGAGCACTCCAATACCGTCTACGCGCAGTATCAGGAGATCGACCAAACCCCGTTCCTGATGGCGGTTTACACGGCGGACGGTTACTACGCGCTCATTCATCTTGATAGCAAGAACTTGGGTTCAGGCACGGTCCAGATCAAGTCTTGGTACCAGACGGTTAAGGGCCTGCGCCTGATTCAGCACTAGTCCCGAACTCTACTTCCAAGCCCCGGCTTTAAGACCGGGGCTTTCTTTCTCTTCACGGACGGGTCGGATTTGCTAGCGGCGGACGCGGGCAATTTTGCCCAAGGCGTGGAATCCCTGGTCTCGAACCGAAACGATATACAGCCCGTCTGCAACCGGCGTTCCTGCCATGTTGCAGCCGTCCCATTCTAGGATTCTTGAAGAGACGTTCTTGAACTGCCGCACAAGCACCCCGGACAGGGTGTAAACCGAGACGTCAGGCGTCTTGCCCAGAGGGAAATCGAGCACAAGCCGGCAGGGTCCGGCAAATGGTGCCGGTAGCGTATACGGCTCGGCCCAGCGCTTGATCGGAACGGGTTCGGAGAACTGGCTCGCCATCGAGACATTGCCGAACGAGTCGCGCGCAGTCAGGAGGTAGCAGTAGCCGGTCGTGTCGCGGGGCCGGTTGAAGACATAGGCCGAGGTATCGGTTGTTCGGACGACCTGCCGCTGGGTGTCGAAGCGATAGACTTTGATGTCGTCGAAGTAAACACCAAGGCCGTGGTTGGTTGCATTGGTGACATACCGAAACCTGAGGTAGAGGCTATCGGCTGTGGGGAGGACGTAACGAAGTTCGTGCCAGGCCCGGGCTGAGCCGTAGAGCGAGTCGAGCGGGAGCCAGTCGGTGCGGTTCGGTGCCCATTCGACGTAGCAGACGTCGTGGACCATACCGAATAGGGAGTCTTCAGTCTCTTCGGTCGCATACCAGGCGTAGAGCGAAAGCAGTCCGCCGGCGGGCATCGGCAACGGCTCAACTGTCGCCAATCGGTGGTCGAGGTTCGCGCCTGCACCGGAATAGAATGAGTAGGAACCGGACCGAGCCTGTCCGGTCCCGAGGGTCCAGCCTGATCCGGTCCAGCGGCTTGAGTCTTCGCAGTTATCACGGAGTATCTCGGTCGGGCCGGTGATTTCAAGGAGGTGGTACTCAACCGGAGCAAGGTCGTCTGATGGACTCCAGAACAGCCGAACGTCGCCCCGCCGGCCTGATCGCGGCGGAGCGAGCGCGGGTTGTGAAGGCTTGACGTCGTCCTTGCCGAAGTAGCTGTTGAGGAACTGCGGCCAGGGCACAGTATCGGCAAATCGGAGTTTCAGATAGGCGCCGACCGCTTGCTTGAACCCGAGGTAGCGGTCTGGGAACCAGCCCGCGAGTCCCCGGGCACCGGGCAGGCTGTCGGACGCGGCATTGGCAATTACCAGCCGGCTCAAGGTCCGAGCTGCTGAGTCGGCACCGGGGATGAGCTGGAGGAGGTGAATAAGGTCAATCTGGTCATCGGTGGTGCATGGGGGACGACTGAGCACGGGCGCGAAGGTCTGTACCTGGCTTCGGGCCGCGCGCAGGGAAGCCAGGACCCCTGAGTCGCCAGTGACCAGGTAGGAGAGGAAGTCTTTGAGGACCGTGAGGGCTTTGTCGAGTTGGTTGAGGTCGAGCGCTGAGATGGTGAGGTAGTCGGACTGATGGTGAGCAAGGTAGTCGCGGCAGATTTGGTCGAGCCGCTGGGATATGGTACCAGGGCCGGCTAATCGGCTCAAGAAGCTTGCGTAGTTGAGCCCGCCCCAAGGAACCGGACCTTCTGAGCCGAGGGAATAGTCGCAGTCGTCGGCTAGCTCGGCCGCGACCTCGACCATCCCCATCAGGCACGCATCAAAAGCGATGAGGTCGAGCTTCTTGCCAAGTTCCTGTCGGTATCCGGCGACTGCCGCAGCCAGTTCGCCGCCGGCAACGCCCATCATGTGGCGGTGAGATTCATCGATGATAATAGCCCGGCTTGGGCCGTAGCCTTCGGTCCAGCCTGAACCGTGGTCCCAGAGTACAAGACAGTGCTGCTTCGCCGGGTAGCGGCTCTTGATGAATCGGCCGAACCTTGCCAAGGTGAGAGAGTCGGCCATGTCGGATTCGCCCAGTTCTTCAAGCAGTTCAAGTCTGCCGCGACGGACCAGATAGCGCCGGCAGCCCGGATTGGAATCGCGGGCGGGACGGTCAACCTGAACCACAACGTTCATCTCGCTCGAGGAGCCAACCTCCATCATCTCCGCGAGGTCGAGGTAAGATTGGTCAGCCAAGCCATTGTCCGCGGCCATGTAGACGGCCACGGTCCATTGCGCGGCCGCAGTCCAGCTCCCTAAGGAGAGCAGCAGGGGCACGGCAAGCCGTGCCCCTGCAATTCGTAGTATAGAGGCCTTAGAAGCCAACGGTCAGGGCCAGCCGGTGCGCCGGCTTCAACCACTGCAGGTAGCGGAACGTATAGTCGAGGCCGAGCTTTAGACTCGCGGCTGGGTTGGCCCGAACGCCGAGTCCGGCCGAGAGCCCGGTCGCCCAGCCAACCATCTCTTGATACTTGGTGTCGGCGTTGAGTATGTAGCCGCCGCGCAGGGAGAGGACGTCGTTGTAAGCGTATTCGAGGCCAAAGTTGACCGTCTCGTTGATATCCGAAGGATGGATGATGTCAACTGCTGTGGTGAGGCGATTGGTCGGACCTTCCAAGACGTCGTAGGCGACACCGAAGCGGAAACTGGTCGGTAGCCCGACCGGCGTCGTTTTGTAACTTCCTTGGAGGCTTGACGGACCGGAGTCGGTCCAGAAGAATGAGTAGTCGAGCTGGCGGCCGGTGAACGCAAGCTGAGTGCCGTAGTTGGTGACTGCGGCGCCGATGCGAAGGGAGCGGAATCCGGTGTTGTAGTGGAGTCCCAAGTCAGCGCCTGCGGCCATGGCGGACATATCCCAGATGGTTTGGGCTATGCCTTTGGCCGAGAGTCCGAAGGAGAGTTTGTCGGTGATGATTCGGGCGTAGCTGACCGAAACCGCGAAGTCGGCCGCACCGAAATTGAGGCCGGTGCCTTCGTCTTCACGTAGCCGGGTATTGGGGTTGTCGAGAGTAGTCTGCTCCATATCGCCCATGGTCAGGGCCGTGGCACTGAACGCGATTGTGCCGAAGCCGGTGGGTAGAACAGCGACGAGGTGGTCGTGGTTGATGTCGGCAATCCAGTTGGCGTGGTTGAATTGGAATGACCGGTTGACGCGGGCGAGTCCGGACGGGTTGAAGTAGCAGGCCGAGGGGTCGTCGGCGATTGCGACGAATGCGTCGCCCATTGCGGTGGCGCGGCCGACGGCGATTTTTAGGAATGAGGCGCCGGTCGTGCCGACTTTTGAGAAAGCGGCGAGGGCCGGGGTGAGGGCCGCCAATGAGAGTATGACCGTAAGGAGTCTGATCTTTGCGGAGTGGCTTTTCGTGGTTTTCATGACTGCCTCCGTTAGTGGATGAAGACGAGTTTGCCCGTCGCCTCGCCGACCGGTGATTCGACGTGGTAGACATAGACGCCGGAAGCAACGAGTTGGCCGGCGACGCGGGTCGGGTCTGCACCCGGGGACTCGTTGGTGAAGTCCCAGTTTTCGGTGCCGCCTTGGTCGAGGGGCTGGGTTCCGGTGTCTTTGTGGTAGATGGTTTTGACCAAGTCGCCGGAGAGCGTGTAGATGCGGATCGTACACTCGTTGGGCAGGTGGGTGAATTTGACGTAGCGCTGTTCGGTCGTCTTTTCCCAAGCGTTGAAGACGATGTAGGGGTTGGGGACGACTTTGATGACCTTGCTTAGGTCCATAGTCGTATCTTGACTGGTCAGGGTGCGGTAGGGCGTCGAGACGATTTGGTAGACGTTGTGGAACGGGGGCGCGTTTTTGCTCCGGTCGCCGCGGGCGAGCCATTTGTCGCCGTCGCGGAGCAGGGCCGTATTGGAGCCGATGCTGTCGCCTCGGCCGGCGGACAAATCGTAGTTGAGGTAGAGGTAGCCGCCGCAGATATAGATTTGGTAGTGGCCGGGTTTGAGGGTGTCGCTCGGCGCGCCGCCGCCTTGGTTGACGAAGCACCAGCCGTCGGCTTTGTCGCGGTTCGCGCTGCGGTTGTCGAATCTGACCGGCATGATCTCAACGCCGCCGTGGGTCAGGTCGTAGACTTTGGCTGTGAGGTGGGGCGTGGTCTGCCAAACGATTTCGTAGTCGGCTCCGCGGAACGCCCACAGTCCGACCGGCGCGACGCCGCTCGGTTTGACCTTGTCCGCCGGGTAGCTGCCCGCAGTGACGATGACCGTGTCGAAAGCCCGCGACGGGGTTTTGACGTTGAGGCTGCAGTCAACAACGAGGCCGTTGAACACCGGGAGGGAGAAGTTGTACTTGGTGTCCATCGTATAACTGAACGCCGCCGTGTCGAGGACCAAGCTGTCGTTCCGGGCGCAGCGCACCCAGTACCGGTACTCGGTTTTCTTGTCCGCGCCGGTATGGCCCGGGCCGAGGAAGCGCAGTTCGTAGGTGTCGGCGGTTACTTGGAACGGGACGACCGCGGTCGCGCGGGGCTTCAAGGCCGGGTTGACCGTGTCGCCGAGGAAGGTGATGACCTTGGGCTGGGGCGCGATGTAGTTCGACGGCTCCCAGCGCGGAATGGTGGAGAAGCTGGAGATGATGCCGGAGCGGAGGACGAGTGCAGTCGAGTCGGTGGGTCGGGGCGGGTGGACTGTGGTGTCCCAAGCTGAGGTGGTGAAGTTGTAGTCGTAGGCGGTGACGCAGTAGTAGTAGGTGAAGCCGTTGGTGACGTTTTTGTCGAGCAAGGTGTAGAAGATGCCGAGGGTGTCGTTGCCTTTGATCCAGAGGCTTTCGGCAAGCGCGCTGTCGCCGCCGGGTGGATAGGAAATCGCCACGCCGTTGCCGCGCTTGTCGCACTGAGCGAGAATCTGCCAGTCGCTGCCGTTTCTCGACTTATAGACAATGTAGCCTTCGAAGTCGTAGGCTCGGTAGACCGGGTCCCAGCCTGAGCCGATTTTGTTCGTGTCTGAGGCGACCTTGACCCAGTACGGGTCGGGTGTAACTTCAGGCAGGTTGTCCCAGACCAGTTGGACCTGATTGTCGCCCGGTACCAGTGTGAGGTTGGGCGACAACGGCGGCCCGGGAAGCAGCCAGCCCTGGTCGTAGATGAACTGGGCGGTGTTTGCCACCTTGGCGAGGTGGATGAGTGAATCAATGCCGCGGTCGAACCATGACTGCCCCGGTCCGCCGTAGGGTGCGGCGATGCCCGCGACCACGAGTTTGGCTACCGCACCCGGAGCCAGGTCGAACGGTCCCGTGCACTGAATGAAGCGCTTGTCCGCGGCCACCGGGTCAACCGAGTCGTAGGGCGAGTAGACACCGGTCCGGTAGTCGTAGCCGGCCATCGTGAGGTACTGGGCCGGGTCGGTGACCGGGTCAATGTCAATCGTGAACTTCTTGAACGCGGTCATCCCCAGCGGGGTACCGTCAGGCCGGAGCGGGCTTTCGAGGAACTTATACGCGAACACGCCGGGCGTGCCTTCCTCCCAGTCGCGACCCCGGTTCTCGATATTGTTGAAGTCGCCGGCATAACCGACGTTCTCGACCATGCCGACTCCGGGAACTTCAATGCCGTTGAGCAGGCCGACCATGTCGTCGGTTGCGTCGCCGATATCGGCATCCATCACCGCGCCCATGAAGCACTTCTTCAACGTATCGGTGCCCGAGTTGCGCACTTGGTAGATGATGAAGAAGATGTCCTGATTGGTAGGGTAGTTCCATGCGTATACCGTCTGATAGATGTCGATGAGTTGCGGTTTGCCCGGCGAGATGTGGTTCTCTGGTGAAACGTCGGAGTAGGCGCACCACATATCCATCAACGAGAAGTTCTCGTAGGGGATAAGTATCGAGTCGAGGTGCGGGTCGCCGGTTTCCCAGCGCGAACGCGGCCGGGGCGGCCAGTCGCCCGGATAGTAGTAAATCCTGTCGTCCGGGTTGCCCGCGCCGTCATCAAGGTGGGCCACGGTCGTTGGGGTCATCTCGGTCCCGCCCGAGTTCGGGTTGTAGCCGAATGTCACCAGGGTATCAATCTTGCCTTCGATGTTCGGGTTTGGCTTCAGCGACCCGAACCAGAGCCCGGCGCCGAAGATATACTGGTTCTTATAGGGCTGGGGCCAGGAGCCGCCGGCGAGTCCGGGCGGACGACTGACGTCAATTCCGTACCGGCCGTCGTTGTAGAACGGGCACAGCCATTTGTTGATATTGAGCCACCTTGTGTCGTAGATACGCTGGCCGGGCGGTGGTGGCGTTGCCGACCGCGCCAGCACCGTTGTGACGGCACCGGCGAGCAGCACTAGGCACAGCGCAAAGTTCGTAGTTCGTCTCAAGTCTCCTCCTTAGAACGACATGCTCACACCGAAGCGTATTTTGCGCGGCGGGCCGTAGTAGGTCGGCGGGTCGTAGCGGTTGGCGTAGGCTCTTCGGTACGACTCGTACATCTCCATGCGGGTGAGGTAGCCATCGTGGTCGTAGTCCCGGGCCGGGTGGTAGTAGAAGTCGCCGAATGCAATGCCGGGCGAGAATTCGTATGGTGTAATGACTCGGCCGGTGTAGTCCGGTTTGCCGGTCGCGGGGTGGACGCTGGTGATGATGGTGGCATTGAGTAAGTTCGAAATGTCGCAGTTGAGCGCGAACACGAGGCCGCCCAAGTTGAAGTCGCGCGCGAGCCGGGCATCAATCGTGTAGCTTGAGGGCATCCGGGCCGAGTTGGTCAAGCCGATTTGGTTGCCGCGCTGGTCTTGAGGCGTGTAGGGCGTGCCTGAGCCGTAGTTGAACACACCTGAGGCCTGAAAGTCACGCATCGGCATGAAGGCGAAGTCCGAGGGGAAGGTGAACGAAAGGTCGCCGTGTACTGCGTGGCGCTGATCCTGGTCGAGGAAGTAATCAAGCTGGAGCGGCCGCTCGCGCTGGTACTGGGTGTACGCGGTCGAGGCGGTGCCCTTGGCAATCTGGAACGTGTAGCCGAGGCGGCTGGACCAGTAGTTTGAGAGTTGCTTGGTCATGGTCGCCTCAAAGCCCTGAATCCGGGCGTACTCGACGTTGTAGTACTGTGAGTAGGGTTGGGGCAGGGCATAGACCGCGCGCACGCCCGACAGGTCAAACACATCCTTGTAGAAGGCGGTCAGGTCGAACTGAAACAAATCTGAAAGCTGGGCGTCGAATCCGAGCTCGTAGGCGATGGTTTTCTCGGCTCCCATGTCTGCGTTGCCGACAATCACATTGCCGCGTGAGCGGAGCTCAGCCGCGGTTCGGTCAGCATAAGTATATAGGTTGTCGAAGGTTGGGTTCTTGAAGAAGTGGCCGTAGGAGAAGCGGAACTTGATGCGCTCGGTAATCGGGTAGGAGAGCCCGAGCCGCGGTGACAACCGGTACTTGGCCGCGACCGGTAGGAGAGAGTCTGATATCTCCTTGCGCGAGCCCAAGCTCTCCGGGAAGGCCCGAACCTTGGCCTTGGAATCGAGGTAATCGAGCCTGATTCCGGCACGCACCACCAAGTCCTCGAAGTCGGCGCGGTCCTGAACATACGCCGCCAGCACCAGCGGTTTGTAGGTGTAGGCGTCCCAGAATGGGTTCATGTCCCAGGGCAGCGAGTTCTCGAACATCGAGATGGTGTACTGGGTGGCGCTGATGCCGGTCTTGATTTCGTGAATCTTCGATACCGTGTGGGTCAGGTCGAACTTGCCGAGCACGTGGTTGGTCGAGCGGTAGTGCCAAGTGCGGTCGTTGCCTTCGGTTACGAACAGCCCGGCGACACCGAAGGGGTTGTCGGTTAGCGCGTAGGCGCTGGCGAAGTTCGTGCCGTTCGGGTAGTGGTACACCGGCACTGAGTCCTTGCCGTCCGGGCTGATATAGAGCCAGTAGGAGCGATAGAGCTGGAGCACGGCGTCCTGCCGACTTTCAAGACGGTCCGCGCCGGGGTGGCCTTCTTCATACTTCGCGTACTTCTGCCAGTCGAAGACCCAGTCTTCGCCTCGGAAGAAGTAGCGGTCCCAGATGCCGTACTTGCGGAGCATGCCCCAGAAACCGAGCGTGTCGGCATCTTCGGCTTTGAAGTTGCGCGGCGCAATCAGCAGGCCGGTCTGGAACAGGCCGAACTTCGCCTCGTAGACCGTCGCCGGCGACAGTAGGTGGTTGATGGTGAAGTTCGACTTGTAGGACCGGACCCGGCGGCCGGGCAGACCGGTCCGCCAGAACTGATAGGTATGAGAGTATGGCCACCACTGGTAGTTCGAGTGATGGCCGTCTAGCGTGAACTTCAACCCCTCGCGCGTCAAGGCAAAGGTTTTCGGCATCTGCAAGGTGAGTTTGCCTTCGGCCGCGTACTCGCCGCGCGGGGATGGGACCTTGTAGCGAACGTTCCGGTCATCATCGGTCTTGTAGTACTCAGTGGACAGGAAGTAACGTAGACGGTTCCAGACCGGGGTCGGCCCGCCCAGCGAGAAGGTCAGCCGGTTGTAGCCGAAGTTGTATCCGGTCTTGCCCGGAAACACTTCGTCCGTGATTGCCCCGAGCCGGCCCGAGGTCCGGTTCCCACCCTCTTTCGTAACCGCTTTGATGATACCGGACATCGCCTCGCCGTATTCGGCATCGAACCCGCCGGTGATCACTACCACCGACTGGAGCGCATCGGTGGTCGGCTTGGGGCTGGACCAGAGCGTGCCGACAACCGCGTCCTGCGCGTTCACGCCGTCCACCAAGTAGGCGACGTCGTCGTAGCGGCCGCCACGGATGTGGGTCCAGCCGCCGCCGCGAGTCTGGGTTACGCCTGCCTGCAAACCGACTAGGTCGGACAACTGGGTTACCGGCAGACGCTTGAACTCCTCGCTGGTAATCACGCGCTCGACCGATACGGCCTCGCGTTGCACCAGCTCCTTTTTCTTGGCAACCACGTCAACCTTAACGCCCAGGTCCAGTACGACCGGCGACAGCTTGAAGTCCACCGTCGCGGTCAGGTCCTGAATCACTAAGACGTCGGTGACTTTCTGCTCATTGTAGCCCATGTACGAGGCACTGACCGTGTACTTGCCGGGGGGGACATTGATGATTTGATAGCGGCCGTTCACGTCGGTGGCGCCACCCAGCTCGGTGCCTTCAACCAAGACGTTCACGCCGACCAGCGGCTCACCCGTCTTTCGGTCGGTCACCTTGCCGGCGATGTTGCCGGTGTTGGCGGCAAACGCCGCCACCACGAGCGTGAGTAGCGCCAGTGCGAAACTGACCGGGCCGCGGGTCTGGGTTAGGTTATTGGTCACTTTCACGTCTCACCTCCTACTTCACCCGGATAGGGATGCTCCAGACCGTGGCACTGTACTTCCCCTTCACTTCCCAGAGCACGGTCGGCGGAATCTCTTCTACGTACAGCTTGTACAAACCGGGCGCAACGTCGGCCAGAAGAATCTGTTGGCCCGTTCGCGGTCCCTGCATGTCGTAGCGTCGGCCGTTGAAGTAGACGTACTCCGCGCCGTCGGTGCCGAGAGTCGAAAGCAAGCTCGCAAGCCGAACCGTGTCACGTTGGGTATAGGTGAGAATCCCGCCGGTCGTCGTGTCGGCATACGGGTAGAACCGCTGGATGCCGTAGTGCAGCGTGTCTGGTCGCAGCAACACCGTGTCCAGCCGGCCGCCACCGGACAGCACGCAGCGGGCAAAATAGGGCGCGTCGTCTGGATTCGGGGCATAGAACCTTGTGCCGCCGGACAGTTTCCAGAGTTCCCAGTTACCGGACTGCTTCCTCAACACGCAGCCGCCGCTGGTCACCGCCTCAAGCGGCTTCTTGACAATCACGCTGCACGGCCTGAGCAGTGAGTCGTAGTACGGCAGGCGGAGCGTCTCTCCCGGATTAGGGAAGAAAAGCGACTCACGCAGTGAGTCGGTCATCCGGAAGGCGTACATCAAGAACTCTCCCGGTATTGTCTCGGCATAGGTGACGGTACAGGTTGTCTCTGTGCCTGTCGTGTCGAGCGTCGCGGCGAACCGGTACTCGAGGTCGTAGGCGGTGTCATAGAACAGGTGCTGGAAACCGGCGCACCGGAACCGCGGCTTGAACGGGTTGCCCTTCAGTTCATCGGTCAGGATTGATTTGGTGCTGCCGGGCAGGGCCGTGTCAATCATGACCATCTGCAGCTCAGACAGCCCGATTTGGAAGAGGCTCTTGTGCTCTTCGATGGCCTGTCTGATACTGACCGTGTCCTCTTTGCTTGGCTCCCAGAAGGGTTCGGGAGGAACGCGGCCACAGCCGTAGTAAAGCGCGGCGCCGGCCAGAGCCAGAACGACCAGAGCCCTTGAGCCAATCCGGAGCAGGGGCCAGGCCCGACCCCAGACGCCACGGCGAACAGCGTTCGGCTGTCCGCTCTTGTTCACAAACGCAGACATCTAGCTGCCTCCTTTTTTGCTTTTAGGTACTGCTTTCTTCTGTGCCTCCCAAACCGATGTTGCTTTGTGGCAATTTGCAGCTCGAGGCTTGAGAGGTCCCTGCCGCGAAAGCCGGCCGGCAGGTTCGAGCAGCCGCAAACAAGTCTGGTAAGTCTATGCACCAGTGTCGTCCATGTCAATCTGGTGCTGTGTTTCTTAACAACCGCCATCATCAAGAGAAGACTTGGTCTGGTCACGCGCACCCTTACTTCTTCCATCAAGGGGAAGATGCGGTCATGGTACCGTCAATTGTCATGCAGGCGTCGGTCTTGGTTTTTCGTACACTTGGATGGGGGAGGGGCCGTCTGGGGGACCGTCTTTGGACGAGCGATTGTGCGGGTTTCTGATTGGGCCTTACGCGAAGCGTTTGTTCAAGTGTTTGCAGATGCGTTAGTTGGAGTAATGCTCCGGGCGACGACTGAGGCAACTGCTGGTGCATTGAACGAGGCGGCTTTCCGAGTAGGTGTCGAAACGTTTGACCGAGCAGGCATTTGAGTGGTTTTCGGTCTTGTTCAGCGTGCGATGGTTCGAGTGTTCAGCTGAGCTTTGTGTAGAGCAATGGCCAGAGGTTTTGCTCAGCGATTTGGGGAGCGTTCTGCTTCGTCGGACGGCTAGATGGCGTTCCGCGCCGGTACGCGGCTCGTGCAGCGTTGACAGTCGGGCCGGCGGTTCTATAATCCCCCTTACTATGACTGGAGTACTGGTTTGAATCGCACCGAAGCCTGGGACCTGGTTCGTTCCATGGTCGCCAACCGGAATCTGCTGAAGCACATGCTTGCGACCGAGGCTTGTCTTGTCGGACTGGCCCGCCGACTGAAGGCGAATGAGGAGCAGTGGGGTCTTGCCGGGCTGCTGCACGACTTGGACTACGACCAGACCAAAGACGACACCTCGCGACACGGGTTGGCCGGGGCCGACATCCTCAGGCAGAAGGGCGTGGATGATGAGATTGTCCACGCCGTGTTGGCTCACGTCCATGCCGTACCGGCCGAGAGTCTGCTCGACCGGGCATTGGTGGCCGCAGACCCGGTTACTGGCTTGATTGTCGCTGCGGCCCTGATGCACCCGACCCGGAAGCTGGCCAACGTGGATACGGACTTCATCATGCGGCGGTTCAAGGAGAAAAAGTTCGCCGCCGGCGCCAATCGCGAGCAGATTTGTACCTGCACCGGTCTGGGCCTCGGCCTTGAGGAGTTCATCGGTGTCTGCCTGACCGCGATGCAGGGAATCGCGCCCGAGCTGGGGCTTTAGTGGCAGACCGAGTCTACTACTTTCAAGACATCATCCTGCGGCTTCAGTCGTACTGGGCCGAGCGGGGCTGTGCTGTTCTCTCTCCTTACAACTCCGAGGTCGGGGCAGGTACGTTCAATCCAGCGACTTTCATCCGGGTGCTTGACTCAAAACCCTGGAATGTCGTCTACTGCGAGCCGTCGAAGCGCCCGCGCGACGGCCGCTATGCCCGGAATCCGTTGCGGGTCCAGCAGTTCTGGCAGCTTCAGGTAATCCTGAAGCCGGCCCCGAATGACGCCCAGGACCAGTATCTCGACAGTCTGTCGGCAATCGGGATTGACCTCGTGGCCAACGATATCCGGTTCACCGAGGACGACTGGGAGTCGCCGACGCTCGGGGCCTGGGGGCTGGGTTGGCAGGTCGAACTGAACGGCATCGAGATAACGCAGTTCACCTACTTCCAGCAGTGTGGCGGCGTGGACCTGAAGGTGATACCGGTCGAGCTGACCTACGGCCTCGAACGCATCGCGCTGTTCATCCAGAACAAGGACTCGATATTCGACGTGCAGTGGAACGAGAAGCTGACCTGGGGCGACGTCTACCGTCAAAACGAGGAGGAGTTCTCACGATTCAACTTCGAGGAGGCCGACGTCGAGTTGCACCGGTCACTTTTCGAGCGAGCCGAAGCCGAGGCCGGCCGGCTGCTGAAACTCGGCCTGGTCTATCCCGGGTATGACCATGTCATCAAGTGCTCGCACTACTTCAATCTGCTCGAGGCCCGCGGCGCCATCAGCGTCTCGGAACGACGCAACTACATCATGCGGGTGCGCCGGCTGGCCCGGCTTGCCGCAACGACCTATCTTGCCCGGGTTGAGTCCGAAGGGCGAGGGGCGAACGGCGAAGAAAGCCCAGCGACAGTCCCCGCCGCGTAGGAACGCGGCGCAATCCGGGACAGTCCCGGGTTTTCCGAGGGCGGTGAGCGGAGAGGGCGAGGTGAAGAGCGAGGGGCGAAAAGAGAGCTGATGCCTACCACAAACAGATGTCGGAGAAGCCGAGGCTGATACCTAGGTTCAGGCTTGAGTTTGAGAATGTGACGTTGCTCTTGCCGGCCGGAGTGGTTCTGACCGGTGCATCGAACTCCATCGCGCCGCGGCCAAACCCGAACCGGCAATCGGCCATGAGGTTGAACTTGTCGACAAACGGCGCTTCGACCCCGAGCAGCAACCCGCCGGTGAATCCTGAACCCCGGGCGCGGACAGCGGTATCTTGCTCGGCAAAGTAGAGCTGGGCCGAGTTGTAGGCAAGGAACAGACCGCCGAACGGCACGACCGCACTGTCAAGAAACGACCGTGAATAGTACGCGCTGAGCGCGACCGGCAAAAAGGTTGATATGTCCTTGCCCGTGGTGGCCCACCAGACCCCGGCCGACAACCCGGCTCCGACGCCGTACTTGGTGCCGGCCCGCGCCTCAATCCCGATTGGTACCCGGGTGCCGAACTCTTCCTTTAGCACCCGGCCGTGCGGACAGAACGTGCCGAGCTTGAAATAGGTCATGGTCTGAATCCCAAGCCGGTCAACTAGCGTGTTCGACTGGGCGCGAACCCCGGACGCAAGCACGCTTACAACCAGCACCAGAGTCAATCTTGGACTATTGACTTTTGACATTGGACTTTTGACTGCTGTTCATTAGGCAGAATGGCCTAAAGCAGGCGCGGCGTGATGATTATCACAACCTCGTTCTCCTCGGCAACCTTGCGCGTGTGGCTGAACAGGAATCCGATAATCGGAATGCTGCCGAGCAGCGGGATGCGTGACTGAATCGTCTGCTCGCTGCGCATGGTCAGGCCGCCGATGACCACGTTTTCGCCGTCCCGGACCACGATTTTGGTCTTGGCCTTGCGCTTGCTGACAATCGGCAATTGCCCTAGGCTTGAACCGACCACGTCGCTGACCACCGGCTCGGCCATGACCGTGATGTCACCGTTGTCGGCGACATAGGGCGTGATGGTCATCGAGACGCCAACCTCAATCTTCTCCAGCCGCAGGTAGTAGTAAGGCTCACCGCCGGTCGCGAGTTGGTAGTACTGCTCTTTGCCGACGACGATTTCCGCAGCCTGGCCGTCAAGGGTGACGACTTTCGGACTGGCCCGGATTTTGGCTTTGCCGTCCCGGACTAGTGCCTGAATTGAGGGTGTCAGTCCGTAGCCCCAGTCGCCGAGCCGACCGGTCACACGCTTGAGTACCAGACCGAGGCTGGTGTCGGCGATGCCCGAAAGGTCGGCGGTGCTGCGCAGAATTGTGTCGCCGCCCCGGAACAGCACGCCGCTCCAGTCAATGCCGAGACTGCGTGCCGCCTCGGTTGAGATTTCTGTCACCAGCGCCTCGATCAGCACCTGCCGCTTGGGTTTGTCAATCCGGGCGAGGTCCTGTTTGAGCTTCTCGATAATGCCGCGCGGCGCCGCGGCCACCAAAGTGTTGGTCTCCGGGCCGACCTTGAGGTAGCGGCGGTACTGGTCGGGCAGTAACTTGTAGGCGTCGTCGGCCCGAAGGTAGCTCGGCCTCAATACCTCGGTGACGGCCAGCAGGTAGAACGACGGGCTTTCCGGGTTGACGTTGCCGACCAGATAGTAGTCCTCGATGCGCCGGAACGCGTAGCCAAGCGGGTAGAGCAAGCGGGCGAGCGCTTCTTCGAGCGGCAGATTGACCAGCTCGACCGAAACCACACCGGCAACGCTGCCGTCAGTGACAATCGGTACCCGGGTCTGACTCGAGATGTCATGCAGCGCCTGCATCAGGTCGGTCTCGAAAAAAACGTTGGTGACCGAGGGCTGTTCCTCGGCTGCCCGCGCCTTGGTTTCGGTATCGGTCTGCTGGCCGGCAGCCAGAGCGAACAGGATGACGAACATGACCAGCAGCACATTCGCGGGTCTCATCTGACTATCACCTCCTCGGACTTGAATAGACTCAGTCCGGCCCCACACTCGACGCTCACGTCCAGCCGGTAATGGCCTTTGCGCACGTCACCTTGATATGTCCCGGCGAGCGTAACCGTGTCACCGGGCAGAACGAGAACATCCTCGTCGAGCGCGAACGACCCAAGGGTCTTGTAGCTGTCATCTGAGGTTGCGCCCGGAACCAGCGCCTGCCGGACGACAATCCTAGTTCGGGGCCGTAGGTGAACAGCTCCGGTATTCGCCAGTTTGACCTGAACGCCGAGCGGGGCCGTGGTCGTGTTCACCCGAGCCAGCTCGGCCCGGCGTGGATAGTTGCCGGTAACGGTCAGGAGAACCGGTATCGAGACCGACGCACGCGGGCCTCTCATGTCCCGGATATCTGCCGCAGGAACAGAGGGCTGTCCTCTGGTCGGTGCACGTCCTTGCGCACTGGGACTGTCCCTCGTTTCACCAATCTCAGGGGCGGCGTTCCGCGCGGTCTCCTCAAAGTACAGGCAGGCATACCTGCCGCCAGGCGTCGTGTCCGGCACCTTGATTGTCAGCCGCACCGCCTCGCTGGCATGAGGCGGAATGCGGATAGTGTCCTTCTCAAAGGTAATCCAATCCCGGCAGTCAGCATGGCGACCGGGATTAGCACTCTCAACTACGTGGCCGGCACCGTCCGGGGCGAGGTGAGCCACTTCGCCGACGAGTACCTGCTCCCGGTTGCTCTCGTTGCGGAAGACGAGGTAGCTTGTGCGCGTGGACCGAGCCGGAGTATTGAGCTCAATCTTCTCGGTGCTGACGGTTAGGTCAAGAGCCGGGGCCGAACTCAAAGCCCCAGCCGCACGACTGGTCGTGCCGGTTATCTCGATCGGGATACTCGCCTTGGCCGGACTGACCCCACCAACACCCAGACTTGCTTCGACCAGATAGCTGCCCGGCCTTACCTTGGGGGTGACGGAAACCAGCTTGGTCTTCGCACCAGGCAGCAGAGTGCCACCACCGCCGAGCGGTATCTCGCGATACCGACGCCGATGCTCATCGCGGAACAGCAGCCGGCCTCGGACGGGCATTGAAACTTCACCCGAGTTCCTCACCGAGACGATGACCGCTAGGGCGTCTTCCTTCACCTCGACGGGCAGTTGTCGCTGGACCGTCCGGGCCGGCTCAACCTTGATGTCGGTTACCTCGATGCTCTTCCGGCCCGTGCTGCCGGCGATGGTGACTTCGACAAAAGCCGGCATTCTGACAACTAGACCGGCCGAGGCCCACGCGCCGGGCACGGGTACCGGTAGCATCTCGAACGCCACCGCACCGAATCTGGTGCCGCGTACGCCGCCGGGCACGGCCAGCTCGACGAACACATCCTTTCCTGTTCCTGGCGCCAGTGTCAGTTCGGCAGTGTCGAGCTTGAACCACTCATGGCACGAATAGGGCGAAACCGATTCCGGCGACAGCATGTACGCCCCCTCCTCGTTCTGGTAGAATGATATCGGGTAGTAGCGAACCGTGCGGGTGCTCTGCGGGTCTTCGTTGACGACTGTGAACTTCAGCCGCTTGCGTGCGCCCTGAGGCAGAGTAAGCTCAGTGAGCTGGGGCGTCACCGAAAGCGACGCGAAGGCCGGGGCGCAAGCCAGCACGATGAACAAGCATAGCCGTCTGGCAGAGGGAGCCATGCTCATCCTGTTCCCCTACTGGTAAGGGAACAAGGGCATGCGGGAGAAGTTCCCGGTTGCCGGGTCAATCCAGGGCTTGATGCGCTGCAGCGTCAGGTTGATTGTCGCCCAGTTCGGGTCAACGTACTCGCACGATGTATTGCACGGGCTGACATGGATGCGGCACCAGATGTGCTTCAACCAGCCGGTCCAGTGCAGGTCGTAGCTGTCTCTGACGTCAATGCACCACTGGTTCAGCTCTTCCGGCGTTTTCCAAGCCGGGTCGTTGAACGGCGGCGGGTTATTGGCGTCGTCGCTGAACGCATACCAGACCTCGATTGTGTCGTCAATGCAGTCATCCGGAGTCTTGGAAATCAGGTTGTCGAACCCGGAAAAACTGACCCGGACGTCGTAGTTGCTCCGGAACTTCAGCCAGACGCAGTCGCTGGCATAGTTCCCGGGCTTCCGGACACCCCAGTGGAAACCGTCACCGTTCATCTCGATGACGATCCATTGCGCAACGCTGGCTTCAGCCTTGAACGGAATCTGCCAGTTCTGCTTGTTGCAGGAGTCGTTGTAACTACCAACGAACATCCAGCAGCGCGCGCGAGCACCTGGGCTGCCGCTGCCCTGCGACACCCAGCCACCGTCTTTGTACCACCAAGTCTGCTTTTCGACCCAGTGGCATGCATTCGGGTCTTCGGCCAGCGCAATCCCTGCGATTACGAACACAAGAGCTATAGTTACAAGCCTCTTCATCGAAGCTCCTTTCCTCTGTCCTCTGTCCACCCCGCGGGATGGTACTTAGGCTCTCACATATGGGTTTGTAGCTTAGACGTGTTGTCAAGGTATCTGCTGTCGCCTTTTCTTTGCCGCACCTCCTTAAACGCCTCGGTTGTTGCCTTCCGTATGCGGAAATCGGGAGCGCTTCGGCCGTGCTCCCCCTGCCAGAGTTCTTGGGTGATGTCAGGCCACTCAGGCCCGCTCCAAACAGCACACGCCGACCCGGCAGCAGGACGCCGCCGACGGGCCGGTCAATTTTAGTCTGCTCCGCCATCTTGATATTCGTCTTGTCGGACTGACCATACAGTCGTCTCATCTCCCGGCTACCCATGGTGCTGGAGCTGGGTCCGACCAGCGGCCATTCCAGACCTGCAAATCATAGCCTGTTGTGTGCCCCAGTCAAGGACTGCGAACTGACCTGAAACCGACTTTGGGCAAAGAAGCGGTCGAAAGGCACGAAAGAACAACGCCCCCATCACCCTCATCCTCTCCCATCATAAGATCTGCTCGCGCTCCCATCAAGGGAGAGGGATGGTTGGGGCTGGTTGCCATCGATGGAGGGGGATGGGTTCGTTGTTCTTGGTTTTACGCCTCGTGGCCCAATGTCAGAATCAGGGTCAGCCGTGTGCTTGACTCAGGTTACCTCAAGGCTATACTGACTCAGAAGCAACAGCAAGCGGACCGTGGAAGACCGGGTGCCCACGGGCACAAACGGTTGCCGCGCACCAGTTGCGGCACAGGGAAAGCCGTGAGAATCGGCTGCGGTCTCACCCACTGTGAGCGGCTTTCAAGTCCTGCCCTAAGCCACTGGCACCATGCCGGGAAGGCGGCAGCGACGCCGCAAGCCAGGAGACCTATCCACCGTCCCCAAGCAGCAGTTCAACTTGTGAAGAAAGGAGAACGACTGTGAACTCAGCCGAGTCCGTGACGACTCGATGTCTGCCAGCTTCTGCGATACTGCTGCTGGCAGTTGTCTGTCTTAGAGCCCATGCCGCCACAATCAGCGGTGTGGTGCTTGACGCCCAAACCCAGGCGCCGGTTCCCTATGCCGAGGTCCAAGCCCAGGGCCATGAACCGGTGCTGACCGACAGTAGCGGTTCTTTCCAAATCGAAACCGATTCCGACCTGCTGTACCTACAGGTGTCGAGAGTTGGCTACCATGACCAATCATCAGTCATCGCGTCCCCAGGACCGTTTCGGGTCTATCTGCAGCCGTTGACCTTGACCCTCGACCCGGTAACCGTCACTGCGGCTCGAACACCACTACCCGTCAGTCGCGCTGGCGCGGTGCGCGTGCTCGAACTTGAACGGTTGGTCTTCAGTCGAAGCAACCCGGCCGACATGGTTCGGGCCGTCTCTTCGGCTCTGGGACTCGACTATGCCAACTACACGTCTATCAACCTGCGTGGCGCCGGCGCCGAGCACACGCTCGTCGTCGTCGATGGCGTGCCCCAGAACTCGGCCCAGAACTCGACGTTCGACCTGTCCACCCTGCCGTCAGTCGTGGCTGAACGAATAGAGGTTGCGCGCGGCGCTACGTCCGCCGTGTTCGGGTCAAGCGCGGTCGGCGGGGTCGTCAATATCATCACGCCGGCGCCCGAGCGGCTTGGCGCTGAGGTCAGCGGAGGATTAGGCTCGTTTGGTCAGCGCCGGCTCGACTTCCGCCACTCCAACTGGGTCCACCCCATTGGCTATCTTGTCGCCGGTCAACTTTACTCCTGCCGCAACGACTTCAGTTGGCGTGATACGCTCGACAGCCTGCACACTATGCGCAATGCCGACCTGGCCCGGCGCAGTCTGCTGGCAAAGACCCGGTATGAATACGGCCCGCATCAAGCCAACCTGCTGGGCGAGTTCAGTGCAACAAGACGGGGTGTACCGGGCACGGTTGACTGGCCCTCAGACAGCGCCCGGCGCGACGATGCGCGTGCTCAATTCATCGCCGGCTACTCGTTTCATCCGTCGGGCTCGGTGAGGACCTCGGCCCGGGGCCACTTTTCAATGACCTGGCAGAACTACCGCGACCCGGTATGGGGAACAAACGACACCCATGCGGCAAACATAGCTGGCGTCGCGATTGACGGCTCGTGGCAGGCAACGCGCCACACCGACCTGCTGCTGGCCGGGGAAGCGACAACCGAAAACCTAAGCAGTACTGCGGTCGGCTGGCCGCGCCGCAATACCGTTGCCGGAATCCTCCAATTCAGGATTCAGGCCTTCGGCTTCGACGTTGTCCACGTGTTCCGGTATGAGTGGCTGAGAAGTCAGGCGACCTTGCTCGATTCCACCAAGTGCCACTCGACCGAGCGCGTGGCGAGCCCCAAGGTGACCGCGACGTTCACCCGCCTGCCGATGTTTGACCTCTACACGACTGTGGGTCGTTCCTTCCGTGCGCCGAGCTTCAACGACCTGTACTGGCCGGCCGACGCATTCGCTCACGGCAACCCGCGGCTTCGACCCGAGACCGGCAGTTCATACGAGCTCGGGGTCAGGGTTCGACCGGTCTCGGGTTTCACGAGCCGTGCCGCCTGCTTTTTCAGCCAACTGCACGACCTGATTCAGTGGCAGCCGGACAGCACCTTCCTGTTCAGCCCGGTGAATGTCGCCAACGCCCGGACACTCGGTGCAGAACTGGAGCTCGGCTACACCGCGCACAACTTTGAACTTGAGCTTGATGCCACCGTGACTCGCAGCCTGAGCGACAGCGCCGAACTGATGTACCGGCCCCGGCTGACCGAAGGCTTGGGCTGCTGGTATCAACCGCCTTTGCCTGCACTCAGCCCGCGTCTTGGTTTCAGAGTCGCTTACACTGGCGCGCGCTGGGCAGACCCGGCCAACACTATCTCGCTGCCAGCGTACACCACAGCCGACCTGGGGGCAAAGCTGAGCCCCAGAATCGGCCGTGTCCGCTTCGATGTCGCGCTCGGCGTCCGCAACCTTTTCGACGCTCAGTACGAGACGATGCGCGGCTACCCCAATCCCGGCCGCAACTGGCACGCTGAACTGGGACTCAAGACTCTAGCGGACCGCTACTGAATCGGTTCCGGGTTGCAGTATCTGCCCGGCCGGGCCTTGCAGTTGGGCCAAGTATCCGGACTTCTGCTGCTCGAACCTAAGGAGGTCCTTCTTGGCAACCGGCTCGGCCCGGGGCGGAATGACTTTCAGCGGATTGACCGGCCGGCCGCCCTGATGGACCTCGAAATGAAGGTGCGGGCCGGTCGAAAGCCCGGTGGAGCCGACGTAACCCACGGTTTGCCCCTGGCGCACACGCTGGCCGCTCCGGATGCCCGACCCGTAGCGCGAAAGATGCCCGTAGCGCGAAAGTAGGCCGCCGGAATGGCGGATTTCGACCAGATTGCCGTAGCCGCCCGACCACCGGGCTCTGGTTATCGTGCCGTCGGCAATCGCCGATACCGGGGTGCCGGTCGGCGCACCGTAGTCAACGCCATGATGCTGACGGTAGGTTCTCAGTATCGGATGGAACCGGTTGCCGAAATGAGAGGTCACCTTGGCAAACATCAGCGGCGAGCGGAGCACGGTCTTTCTTAGCGACTGGCCTTTCTCGTTGTAGTAGTCCCAGTGGCCGTCCTGGGCCCGAAAGTAGAAGCCGTAGAAGTTACCGGTTCGGCCCCGATAGTGGACTGCATGAATCCGGCCGTTGCGGTAGAACGACGAATCAACGTACAGCTTGTCGAGCAAGAGCTCGAACGAGTCGCCGTCCTGGCACTCGGTGAGGAAATCCACCTCATAGGAAAGAATCTCGGCAAACTGCACGACCAGTGCCGGCAGTTCACCCCGCTCAATCATCGAGTTCCAGAGAGAACCCGAGACCACGCCGCGCACAACGAAGCGCAGCGTATCAACCGGCCTTGTCTGTTTGACTGCTCTCGCTCCGGCTGAGTCAAACGTCACGGCATAACTTGTGACAAGGTCCTTGCGGTACTCAAGGCCGGTCAATTCCAGGCCGCGATACTCAAGCGTAACCCGTTCGCCCGGCCTCATGCTGCGGAAGTCGAAGTCGGCCTGGGCTAGGGCCGAGTAAACCTGGTTGATACGTTCTCTGGGCACGTCCCAGCGCGCCAGCACCGAGGCAAACACCTCTTTGCCGAGGAGGCTGTCTTGGGCAAAGTAGCTCGAATCGGCACTAGGCAGGTCCGGTCCACACCTAGGTTTGGGCCGGGCCGCAATCTTCACTACTGCGAAGCCGGCGACCAGCAGCACAAGGGCGCCGACCGTCACTCCACCCCATCGCCAAACGCGCCCGTATCCCGGACATCTAACCTGCAGATCTTGCTGGCCCGGCTGTGGCTCCATCAGCTATTCCAAGACCTCAATTTGCCCAGGGTCGTTGGCGATTATCTCGGGAGCGCCTTTGTATTCCTTCACGATGCCGGTGACGCGGACACGGCGCCTTTTGTAGTAATCCTCAGGGCGCGGCGGGAACTTTCCAAAGTCCTGACTGAATATTGCCACGCTGAAGTACTTCCGGTAGTCCTGATGGAAGTTCAGGTGGCATACCTTGCCCGAATTGTACGTCGCGACGACCTCGCCTTCGACCGTAACCAGCCGACCGACATATTGACCTGCATCCTGCCAGGAGACCAGCCGCAGCCCGGCCGAACTCCGGGCCGACTCAGCCGCAACCTTATCCGCCAGCATCGGCATTGTGGGCGGCTGGAACACGTTAAACGGCCAGAGCCCGCGTCCGATGCGCGCTGCCTCTTGTTCAAGCTGGGCCAGCGTGTCTTTGTACCTAAGGCTTTCCTGAAAACTCCGATAAGCGGCATAGCCTCTACGTACTAGCTCGAGGTTGACCAGCGTGTCGCCAACATAGACATAGCGCAGCAACCGACCGTAGTGGTCCTTGTCCTCTCTATCAGCCTCAAGCCGCACCTGTTTTCCAAGCACGTATTTCTCGAGTATGTCTCGGGCGACGTCGCCGCCCGGCTGGTACATCTCCGGCGCGTCAATACCGAGCATCCGGATGACCGCACTGTCCTCGGTCCGGAAGGTGTCGCCGTCATACACTTGTACGACTCTTGCCGGCCCGGCCCATGCTAACGCAACCAGCAGCACCAACCCGAGCCGGCCCGGTAGCTCCATCCTGCTTCCTTTCATGCTAGGTCGAAGTGTAGCGTCATGCCCGCGCGTACGTCGCGCACGACTCCGGCCGCAGGACCAAACTCTGAGACCTGCCTGACCCGGTCCGGCACTGAAGCATCACGCTCATTGCACTGCTCATACATGACCCGAAACTCACCACGCACGGCCCAACCCTCAAGTACGGTCTTGCCCGTGCCCGGGCTCACGGCGCGCAGGTAGAACGGGTCGGGTATCTCGACTTTCACCGGCGATACCCGGCTGCCGCACTTCGGGCAGTCGGCATGACTGCGGACCCATGCCTCACGTCGGGCCTTGTCTCGGACCTCCTCGGCCAGGTCCTGCCGGTCATAGAGCAGCACCAGTTCGCGCGCACCTGCCGGCGTGGTCCCGGCTGCAGCCAGAAACCAGCACTGTTCAAGGTCGGGATTTCCCTCATAAACGACCCTTAGCAACCGGTCGCGCTCCGCGTGCGTCTCCTGCTCGACCGCGCGTCGGCGTTCGCGCTTCTCTTTCTCCAAAGCCTGGGCGTGCATCTGCTGGCGGCGCCGGGCCTCGCGTGCCCGGGCATATACCTCATCGTCATGCTCCCGCTTGTTCCGGTCCATGTACAGGAACAGGTCCTTGATGCGCGAGAAGGCACTCCGGTCAAAGCAAAGCAGCACCGGCCAGGCGAAGACGTAGAGCAGCCCGCGCAGCACCCCGACCGTGATGTCAAGCCACAGCTCGCCTTTCACCCGATACTCGCCGTCAATGTAGTACAGACTCAGATGATAGAGCACGGCCAGCGTGATACCGAAAAGGAGATACAGCGCCATGATGGGCAGGCCGACACTGACCAGTTGCCGAGCCGCGTCTTCGGCGATACCCATGTCGCTAGCGCAGCAACCAGATGCTTGCCGCCATCAATGCCATGCCGCCGACGATGCCCGCCACACTGTGGTGCTCGTGGCCGTAGGCGTATGAGCCGGGAATCAGCTCATCGAATGAAATGAATACCATCAGCCCGCCGACCGTAGCCAGCACATAGTTCAGAAAAGTCGGAGTAAGGAACGGAGCAAGCACCGCAGCCGCCAGTAGTGCGCCCACGAGCTCGGCCGCACCCGAGAGCGATGACCAGCTCACCGCCTTGCGCCATGACCCGGTCGCGCAAAAGACCGGCACGGCCACGGCCAGGCCTTCCGGGATATTGTGCAGGGCGATGGCCGAGGCAATCGCCAGACCCAGACCCCGGCTCTTTATGGCGCCGGCAAAAGTCGCCATCCCCTCGGGCAGATTGTGGATGCCGATGCCAAGGGCAATCATCAGCCCGGTTCTGAGAAGCTGATGCGGCGGCAATCCCATGCCGTGACGACGGCCGTGTCGGTGTTCGTGCCCGGGCGCATCCCCAGGACAGAAACCGGGCCCGGGCGGCAGGCTGTGCTCACTGATGAATTCGTGCGGCACCAGAGCATCTACAAGAAACATGATGCCCATACCGCCGAAAAAGGCAAGCATCGCCGGCAGGAACCCGATGCCGGCAATGCTCTCCCGGAGCAGTTCGCCAAACGACACCAGCATCATCACCCCGGCCGAGAACCCGAGACTCGCAGCCATGAATCTGGGGCCGGGCCTGCCGACCCAAAGCCCGACCAGACTGCCAAGCGTGGTCGCGCCCGCGGCCAGCGCAGAAAGCACCAGGGCAAAGACAAAGTTCGAACGCACGCTAGCTCCGGGTGCAGTCCCTATCAGTCGGGCCCGACTGCGCAACCGCCGCGCAGCCGATAGCCGGCCGTTCCTCACAGCGGCCGAAACAGCGACAGCCTCGACACCCATTGACTCGGCATTGAGGATAAGCCTCTCGCACGAGCCCTCTGCGTACCATATACCGCAGCATGCCTTCGAGTGCGCCCGGCTCTATCCCGAGCTTGCGGCCCAGCTCTTTTACCGTGGTCGCACCCTGCCTCACTTCAGCCAGCACTTGTCGAATCACGCCAATCGGCTTCCCACTTGGAAAACGGCAACTGCCAGTAGCCAGCCCGAGATCAGAGTATAGCCGACCGCCAGCGCGGTCCAGCGCCAGTTGGTCTCGCGCCTGATGGCCGCGATTGTTGCCACACACGGGATGTAGATTAGTGACATCACCAAGAACGCATACGCCGACACGGGCGTGAACGTCTGCCGAAGTACCTGAACAATTCCGTCGGGTCCGGTACCGTGAATTGCGCCCATTGTGCTGATTACAACCTCCTTGGCGACAACCCCGGCCGCAAGCGAGACCGCTGCCCACCAGTACCCGAACCCCGCGGGGCGGAGCAGTGGCGCAAGAACGCTACCTATCCGCCCGATCATGCTTGACTCGGAAGCGTACCGGACTCCCCAGGGCAGGTTGCCCAGAAGCCAGATCACCACCGAGGCCGCGGCAATGATCGTCCCGGCTTTGCGCACGAACAGCCAAGCCCGTTCCCACATGTGGGTCAGTACGCTGCGCAGGGTGGGCAGGTGATATGGCGGCAACTCCATGATGAGCGGTGCGACCTCCTCTTTGAAGAGCAGCCGTTTGAACAGCCGCGCCATCAGCACCGCGAGCAGGGTGCCCAGCAGGTAGAGAGAGAATACCACCAGGCCCTGCTGCCGGCTGAAGAGTGCTCCGGCGAACAGAACGTAAATCGGCAGCCGTGCCGAACAGGACATCAGCGGGATAATCATGACCGTGAGTATCCGGTCTTTGCGCGACTCAAGCGTCCTCGTCGCCATTATCGCGGGCACGTTGCAGCCGAATCCGACGACCATCGGGATGAACGACTTGCCGTGCAACCCCAGCAGGTGCATGAATCGGTCCATCACGAACGCGGCCCGGGCCATGTACCCCGACTCCTCAAGCAGCGATATCACCAGAAACAGAATGAGGATGTTCGGAACGAAGACCAGCACCGAACCGACGCCGCTCACAAGCCCGTCAGTGGCCAGCGACGCCAACCATTTCGGTGCATGCAGGGCGGTCAGTCCGGCGCCGGCGGCGCCGCCGAGCCAGCCGAAGAAACCGTCAACGAGGTCGCTGAGGGGAGCACCGACCGTGAAGACGAGCTGGAACGTGCCCCACAAGAGTAAGAGGAAGAACGGAATCCCAATCCACCGGTTAGTGACGATGCGGTCAATGTCTTCCGAGACTGTAAGCCTATGGCCCACCCCGGGCCTTTGGCGCGTGCATTCCCGAACCAGGCCGTTCAGAAATCCATAGCGCCGCTCGACTACTGCGGTCTCGGCATCGGTGCCGATGTGCTTCTCGAGCCTGGTCCGGACCGAGTCGAGCACCGGCCGGAGCAAACCTCCAGCCGCGGTCGCTGGCATCTCGGCTAGGGCACCGGGGTCGTTTTCCAGCAGTTTCAGCGCCCACCACCGGGCGCTGTCCGCGCGATTCGGCCAGGCCGCTTTGACCGCCTCAGCCAGCTTCGCTAGACCGGACTCGATGTCTTCACCGTAAGTGAACCGCACTCCAGGTTGTAACGGGTCACCGTGAATGTCATGGACCACACGCCGGAGTTGATCTATACCGATGTTCTTTGATGCAATCGTGGGGACAACTTTCACCCCTAACAGCCGACCGAGTTTGTCTGAGTCGACTTCCAGGCCGCGCGCCTCGGCCACGTCGATCATGTTCAGTGCCACGACTACCCGTGCACCCAATTCGAGGAGCTGCACTACCAGGTAGAGGTTACGCGCCAAATTGGAGGCATCGACGACCGCGATGACCGCATCCGGATTTTCGTTCGTCAGATACTCGCGCGCAACCCGTTCGTCAATCGTGTAGGCGTCAAGCGCGTAGGTTCCGGGAAGGTCAACGAGTCTCGCTTCATGACCTTCATAGCTGAACCGCCCCTCCTTTCGTTCGACGGTGACGCCCGGCCAGTTGCCGACGTACTGATGACTGCCGGTCAGAGCATTGAATATGCTCGTCTTGCCGGAGTTGGGATTGCCGGCAAGGGCGATTCTAATCGTGCGTCTGTGGCTCATTCCACCTCGGGAGTCAACGACTCGACCGCAACTCGCGCTGCCATCCTTTGGCCGATGGTACTGCGTCGTCCTGATACTTCAATCACGACTGGACCGGAGTCGGCACCTGCTACCTTCGTCACCTCGGCCAGCTCGACCACGCCCAGCGCCGCGAGCTTGCGCTTCATGCCCCAGCCCCCGGCCACCTCAACTACCCGCAGCCTTACCCCAACCGGCGCCGCGAGCAGACTCACTACCGGAACCGGCTCGACCGTGACCAGCGCCGCCTCCTCTTTGCGCAGCGACAGGCAGTAGCCCAACAGGTCGTACGCAACCGGGTCGCCCGTCGGCGCACAACGCCTCACCCGCACCTCAGTCCCAGCCACAAACCCCATCGCCCGCAGCCGTCGCCGTAGTGCGGGTTCCCCCGTCACCGCCTTGACCACGGCCCGCTCGCCCACGGCCAGCTCACTCAACGGCTTGACTGTTCTTTCCTGCATCTACTTGGCTCCGTAACCGCCCCAGCGCGCGGACGAACCGAGTGTCAATGGCGTTCTGTTGCAGCACCAGCCGCACCAGTCGGGCCAGCCGGCCCGTCGTCTCAGGCGACAGCGAGTGTTCCAGCCGGCAGGCGTCGCGTTCGGCCACCGCCGCGCTCACACCCAACACCTCGCGCAGAAACCGGCGCAGCAGCCGATGCCGACGGTGCACCACGCCGGCCCGGGCGGCGCCCGCCGCGGTCAAACCGACCGCGCCGTACCGCTCATGTTCCACCAATCCGCGCCGCTCAAGTTGGGCCAAAGCCGCAACTACAGAAGGCTGACTGACCTCCATCAGCGCGGCGATGTCCCGCACGCGCACCTGACGTCTCTGCCGGCTAAGGACAAGGACCGCCTCAAGATAGTCCTCGCCGCTCTCGCCCAGTGGCGTCGGGGCGTGCTTCTTCTTATTAGATATGGCTAACATTATTAGTTGCATCTAATTCTAAGGCAGCACCACTTTGAGTCAAGGAGGGACAGCGCTTCTCTTCACACCCCCAATTTCCTCTCAATCCTTCCTTGGATGGGAGAACGTGAGGATGAGGGTGATCCGACCAATCGCAAATCGGAGCGCTCCGGTTGCGTTGACAGTACCCAATGACACCCTATAATTCTGTGTCGGACATCTTGGATTGTTCCGACTGACTAATGAAAACACCGCGAGACTTGCGAATCCGTCGAGGGAAGACCCTGGGACAGTCCCCGCTGCGTAGGAACGCGGCACAATCTGGGACAATCCCGGGTTTTCCCGGTACTGCCCCAAGCCTGTGAGGAGGATGTCATGCGTAAGCTGGTTCTTGGTTTGGCTTTGATTATTGCTGCCGGCAACGGCGACACGTTACTCAGTGAGAGTTTCGATTCGACGTGGACTCCGAACTCACCGCCAGCCGGCTGGCGGATTTTCCACACCGACACCACCAGTCAGGATTCAGACGACTGGCATCAGGAACCGGCCAATTTTTCGCCATGGGACAGTCACCCGACACCTTTCGCCGCTATCTATCAGAGCGCGTCCCCGGACTCGACGCCGGACTCGCTGATTTCACCGGTCATCAACTGCACGGGGTATCAGAACATCATCCTCGTCTGCAGCACCTATTTCATCCACACCGGTGATACGACGTTTCGGGCCGAGATTCGGTACTCGCTTGACGGCGGCGCGACGTTCCCCGATTCTTGCATTCTCAAGCAGTATCAGTACGACAGCACCAACCTGCCGGTTCAGGAATCGCTCTATCTGACCTATGCCACGAATCAGGCCAACGTCGTCTTAGCTTGGGTCTTCGAAGGCGACCTCGGGCTAATGCAGTGCTGGTACTTGGACGATGTCGAAGTTCTGGGCGAATCAATCCCGATTCGGACCGACATCGCCTGCACCGGAATCACCTCACCGCCGCTGGTCATGACGCCTGGTGTCTTGACGCCGCGGGTATGGTTCCAGAACTTAGGGGACACGACGATGCGGAGCGTGCCGGTAGCGTGCAGCCTGTACGACAGTGCGATGAATCCGCTCTTTTCCTGGAGTGGTACGCTCGATAGCCTGTTGCCCGGAGCACCGGCACAGGAGTTTGTCTTCGCCGACCCGTGCACGCTGACGCTGGGTGACTACTACTTCAAGGTGTGGCACGAAGCCGTGTTCGACGATGACCGGTCCAACGATACACTCGACCGCAACTTCACCGTCGCCCCCCGGACCGACATCGCCTGTACGAGAATCACAGCACCGCTGCCGACGACGCGTCCCGGCAGTCTCTTTCCCCGAGTCTGGTTCCAAAACCTCGGTGATACGAATCAATACAATGTGGCGGTCGCCTGCTCGCTCTACGACAGCACGATGACGCCGATAAACGGTTGGAGCGGCACGCTCGACAGCCTTTTGGCCGGTGCACCGGAATTGGAAGAAGTCTTCACTCCGGCCTACATGCTTGCGCTTGGCAGCTACTACTTCAAGGCCTGGCACGAAGCGCCGCTAGACGACGACCGCAGCAATGACACGCTCAGCTTGAGTTTCATCGTCACCCCGCCGGGCAACGTTCTATTCGCCGAGGACTTCGATGCGTTCTGGTCAACCAATTCACCGCCGGCCGGCTGGCGGATATTCCATTCGGACCCGATGAACCAGAACACCGACGACTGGCATCGAAAGAACGCCGGCTTCTCGCCCTGGATAAACCACCCGACGCCCTTTGCCGGCATCCACCAGAGCGCCAATCCCGACTCGACACCTGACTCGCTCATCTCCCCGGTCTTCAGTTGCGCCGGCTATCGGAACATCGTCCTCGTCTGCAGCACCTATTTCTGGCGGCTGACCGGGTCAAACTACCGGGCCGAAATCCGCTACTCGACCGACGGCGGGCTGACGTTCCCGAACGAGCACGTGCTGCGCCAGTACCAGTTCGGCAGCAGCAGCTTCCCGGTTCAGGAATCGCTCCGTCTCAGGCAGGCTGCGGGCCAGCCCAACGTCGCGCTCGCTTGGATTTTCGAAGGGGATTTGGGCCAGATTCAGTGTTGGTATCTCGACGACATCGAAGTCATCGGCGAACCGGCCCCGGAGTACGACATCGCCTGTACCCGGATTGTCGAGCCTATGCCGATGATGTTCCCCGGTGATCTGATGCCGAGGGTGCGGTTCCGCAACCGCGGAGACAGCAGTCAGTTCAACGTGCCGGTAGCGTGCAGCCTGTACGACGCCGCAATGAACCCACTCTTCGCGTGGAGTGACACCATTGATACGTTGCTGGCCGGCACTGCCGAGGTCGAGAGGTTCATCAACCCTCCGTACCCACTATCCTTGGGCGACTACTACTTCAAGTGCTGGCACGAAGCCGCGCTCGATGAGAACCGCGCCAACGATACGTTGGAACTCAATTTCTCGGTCTCGACTCTGAGCATGCTCTATTACGACGACGGCAATGCCGCGACCTACCAGGCATGGCCGGTCGGCCACTGGGGCTGGGGTGTTGAGTTTACGCCGACCACCTACCCGGTATACATCGAATCGCTCTTGGTCTATCTGGCCGCTCCGGCCAATCCGAACCACTGCCGCTATCAACTGGCCGTGGTCCGGCCGGACAGCGCGGGCCGACCCGGCGCGATGCTCCTGAAGACACCGGTGCTCGATGCGACCCCATCCGACACGGGCTGGCACTCAATATTCATGGCCGATGCCGGCGAGCATTTGGTCATCAACTCGGGTAGTTTCTTTGTGTTCTATCTCCAAGTCGGCGAACCGCCCGAGTGCCCCCGGCTCGGCCGTGACAGTGCCCGCAGCCCGGGAGTCACGTACTGGCAGTGCCGCGGCGGAGTTTACCGGCCCGACTCGACCAACGGCGACTACATGATTAGGGTCTGGCTCGAAAACACCGCGGTTACGCCGCCCAACTACGACCTCCGCACGCTGGACGTAGAGTTCCCGGAGTACGACTTCGTGCGCCGTCCGTTCAACCGCCCGATGTCGGTTGCGGCCCGGATTCAGAACTTCGGTACCACCGACCTTATCGGGCTGAGCCTGCCGGTATCCTGCACCATCTTCGGGGTCACGAGCGGTCAGTTGTACACCAGCACCATGCGCTTGCCCGACCTTCTCTCCGGTCAGGACACCCTGATTGTCTTCCCGCCCTGCACCCTGACCGTGTCGGAGCGGTGCTCGGTAATCGTCTCGGTCTACAACGAGGCAGCGCCCGACGACGAACCCGAGAACGACGACAAACGGTTCGCAACCGACGTCATTCAGGCGGCCTACACCGGCACAAGTCCGCTCAACTATTGCTGGATTGACTCGGACACGACCTTTGGGCCGGTCTACTCTTGGATTGACACTGCCGGCTTCAATATCGCCCCGAACCTTGGTGACGAACTGCGCATCAACATCCCGACCCATTTCCACTTCCCGTTCTACGACAGCGTTTTCAACTACGTCTATGTCTCAGCCAACGGCTGGATGTCAATGGGCACGTCCAACCCGGGCGGAACCGGCGATTCGCTGCCCAAGCGTCTGCCGGACGCACCGGCGCCCAACCTAGCAATCTATCCTTACTGGGACAACCTTGCCATGGGTCCGGGGTTCGGCAGCGGCTATCTGTTCTACAAGACTTTTGGAGTTGCCCCGAACCGCTACTTTGTCCTGACGTTCCAAGACGTCAACCGGGTCGGCACCGACACAACCGACAAGCTCACGTTTCAGGTCATCATCAACGAGAACGGCATCATCACTTTCCAGTACAAAGACGTGACGAGCGGCGACCCGACCTTTGACTACGGTCGGATGGCAAGTGTCGGCCTCGAAAGCGGCACGGGCACCGACGGCCTCTGCTACCTCTATGCCCGGCCGCCGATGTCAACTGCGGTCAACGACCTGGCCAACCGGCTCGAGCCCGGCCGGGCAATCAGCCTGTTCCGCATCCGGCGCGATGCCGCGGCGCTCGAGATCGTCTCACCGGAGGTGTTTGACTTTCCGGGCCCGCTGACCCCAAGAGTGAAGATTCAGAACTACGGCACGGTCACCGACTCGATTCGGGTCTTCGTCCGGATCGGCTCGGAGTACTTCTGGAACACCACCGTCAGCGGTCTGGCCCCGGGCGACAGCGCGGTCATCGCCTGCTCGACCTGGGACGCCACAGTCGGCAGGTATACCGCGGTCTGTTCGACCGGCATGGTCGGTGACGTGGACAGCTCCAACGACGTCGCGAGCAAGTATTTCACCATTTCGAACTGGGCCCAGCGGCCGGACATCCCGGGAGGGTGGCGCCGACGCAAGGTCAAGGACGGCGCCCTTGCCTACGCGCCGACCACGCACCAAGTGTACGCAATGAAAGGCGCCAACACCAACGAGTTCTGGAGATTCGACCCGGCGACCCGGACTTGGGACACGCTCGCGCCGATGCCGACCGAGCCGTCCGGCAGCCGGGCCCGCGACGGCAACGACCTTGCGTTTGACGGCACCTATGGAACCGACGGCCGCATCTGGGCGCTCAAAGGCGGCGGCCGGACCGACTTCTACTACTACGACATCGCCCGCGACAGTTGGGTACCGCGCAAGGCGATGTTCGTCAACAACCGTCAACTCGGCCGCATCTCGCGGATGCCCAAGAAAGGCGCGGCAATTGCTTTCGTGCCCAGCCATTCGGCTTTGGGTGAAATCTACGCAATTCCGGGCAACGGCAGCAACGACTTCCTCCGCTACGACGCGGCCGGCGACACTTGGAACTTCCTCTACGACGGTACCGGCAACATCATCGACATTCCGTCGCGGGGCCTGAGCCGGACAAAGTGCAAGTTCGGCTCGGACCTGCGTTACGACCCGGACCACGACAAGCTCTACGTCGTCAAGGGCTCGAACACGCTCGAGCTCTACGGCTACGACCTAGCGCTCGGTGCCTGGACCGACACGCTCGATGATGTCAGCCTCTTGGGCCCGACGATGCGCAAGGTCAAGTCCGGTGCCTCGCTCGCCTACTACAACAACCGCCTCTTCCTGTTCAAGGGCGGCAATACTCAAGAGTACTGGCGCTACGAGATAGCCTACGACAGTTGGACCCGGATGACCGATATTCCGCGGGCACTTGTCGGTCGTCGCGTCAAAGTGAAGCGCGGCTCGGCCCAGGCGGTGGCGGACTCGACCATCTTCTGCCTGAAAGGTTCGTTCGGCTTCGAGTTCTGGGAGTATCTGCCGGCCGGCGACTCTTACCGGCCGCCGATGATGCTGGCTGACGCTGGTCGGGAGGGCGTCATGGCCCGGCCAGAGCGCCTCAGCCTGAGCCGGCCTTTCCTTTCGGCTTACCCGAACCCGACGCGCTCAGGTCTTGTGCTTGAGTACAACCTGACCAGTCCGGCCCAAGTCCGGCTGCGGGTCTACGACGCAGCCGGTCGGACGGTACGCCATCTGGTTGATGCTCCTCGGCTCAACGGTCTGCACCGGATGCGCTGGGACGGCCGTGACAGCCGCGGACAGGTTCTGGCCGCCGGCATCTACTTCGTCGAACTGAAGAGCGGCGACATCAGGCTGACCGAGAAACTGATTATCCAGCGCTAGCCTGAGATTCGGCGACATCCTCCTGTGGGGCGGCCTCCGGGCCGCCCCGCACCTTTCAGGTGTGATTCTCCGTCAAGGTGAGATTGACGCCGCCGCAACCGCAGCTAGGATTACCCCAATGCGCCCCGCCCTGCTGTCTGCGCTGGTCATGTTTCTTGCCGCTTGCGGCAACCGGAACGCGAAGCTGCGTGCCCAGCTTGCCGACCCTGACCCAAAGTTGCGCATCGCCGCGGCCCGGGCTTTGGGGGAAGCCAAAGACACGGCCGCGGTCGTGGGCCTGACCGGAATGCTTACGGACTCCATTCCCGATGTCCGCAAAGAAGCGGCCCGGGCGCTGGGCAGAATCGGCGACGGCCGCGCGGCCCGACCGCTCGCTGACTTCTATGAGCAGGAGAGAATCGAGGACGTGGCCGACGCCGGCGCACGCGCCCTGCTCAACCTCGGTCAGGCGGCGGTTCCCGAGTTCGTTCGTCTTACCGGTTCATTCCGTGCCAGTGTGCGGGCCGGCGCGGCGCGCGGTCTGGGCAGACTGGGCAGCCGGGCAGGAGTCGAGCCGCTCATTCGGCTGCTCGACGACCGTGACGAAGATGTCCGGATTGCCGCAATTCACGGGTTGCGTCAGATTGGCGACGCCCGCGGGCTTGATGCGATTGCCCGCAAGGTCGCCGACGAAGACGAGGACGTTGAGTCTGCGGCCGAGCAGGCCTTGGGCGGCAAAGGGTACGAAGAAGAGTTGAACCGGGCTCGGCGCATCGTCCGCCGCTTCCGCTGAGCCGGACCGAATGGCTGACCGCAGAACTTGGCAGGCGGTCGCCGGCCGCCGGTTGTACCGATGGCGCGAGTCGCTCGGTGTGCTGGGTTACCTAGTTGCGCTCGCTTCAAGCAACTTCTCGTTCACCGCCCTGCTCTTCGGTCTGCCGCTGATTCTGCTCGGGCTGGGGTTGAGATTCTGGGCCGCAGGTTACATCGGACAACACGGCCGGGGACGGGAAATCGAGATAGTCGAGTTAGTGGAAGCCGGGCCCTATCGCTGGACCGCGCATCCTTTGTACCTAGGCAACGGGTTCTTGGTCGCGGGCGTGCTTGTGGCGCTCGCGCCGCCGTGGTGGCTCCGGCTTCTCATCATCGTCCTCTTTGTGGCCGAGTGCTGGCTGATTGTGCAGGCGGAAAATCAAGAACTTCAGGCTGCCGGCCCCAGGCAAAGACAAGAGGGTTGGCAACTACGCCGAGCCCTGGGCGAATGGCAGACCGTCGCGACCGTGGCGGCGGCCTTGCTTCTTGCCGCGCTCGTCTCTGGGCTCTTGAATCGGTGCGGCTAGCGCGGAAGAATCCTAAGTTTCGCCGTGAGCGTCACCAAACGGTCGAGCTCAAGGTCACGCACCCGCGCGACAATCAGATAACTGCCCGGCCGCAGGTTCATCGTGTGCAGGCGCTCGACCACGGTCGCCGAGTTGCCCGGCCCGGAAACGAACCGGGGCGGGGTCGCGGCGAACGCAAGCTGGCGGGTAGACTCCTCGATGAAGTCGTAGTCAATCTGCAGACGGTGCTGGCCGGTCGAGCCCTGACCGAGGTTGTAAACCTGATAGAGCACGTAGCACGTCCGTCCGCTTTCGATGCTCGGCTCGACCATCGGTACGAGCCGCTGCCAACCATACCCGACAAACTGCGGGCTCTGAAACGCCGAGTCGGCCAGCGAAAAGAACATGACATCCGACGCCAACTGAGCCCGGCGCACATAGTCGAGCAGATTCAACTCCCTTCTCACGACCGACGCTCCCTTGCCATCTGCGGTCACGGCTGAGACGGTAACCGAGTAGACATCAACCGGCAAGACGACCATCTCACGGCCAACTGCCATTCCCCGGCCCGGGTTTTCCTCCGGCACCGACGTGCTGAGCCAGCAGGCAACCGTTCGGCGCGAACCCTTGCCCCGAGGCACGAACTCTGCCTTGACGTAGATTAGCGGCTGATTCCGGCCAAAGTAGCGACCAATCTGGGTAAGCGGCACACCGTAGTGCAGCTCAACGTGAACCGAATCAGCCTCCTGCCCAAGCCGGCCCAAAGCAACCGCCAGATTCAGCGGCTCGGCATCAGCGGCCGGCTGGGGCGCGGCTCGGCCCAAATCCACCTGCTCAAGCGCCGGCATCGTCACCCGCGGCCCGAACTCCGAGCTGCCCACCTGCTTGTAGGCCACTCCGGTCTTCACAAAGTCGAACTGAAGCCCCAGACTGTCATAGGTCCAGATTTCCGCGGCCGGGACAACGATGGTAAGCGACTCGGTGCGAGTCGTCTTCGCCTGAAAGACCTCGCGCCGGGCCGGGCCGAACTTGATATAGGTACGAACCCGCTCATCACCGAGCAGGTCAAGCTGGCCGAAGAAAGTCCGGGCCTGCACCGCCCGCTCGTAGTACCGACTCCGCTCAACCGCCAGCGGCGACTGGTTCCAAAACCACTCGAGGTAATCGGCCCGGCCCGCCTTGGTGCCTGCGGTCAGGTAGGCCGCGCCTGCTTCAGGCGCGAGACTGGCAAGGACCAAGTAGTCGAGCTTCTCGCCGTCCGAGAGCGCATCGGCGCGACTCAAACTCTTGACCTGGGAACAGGCCAGCGCCGCCAGCCAGCAGACTAGAGTTACCAGCCTGCGCATCTAGTCGAGCATCGGGATGTTGATTCGGTGCTTTCGTGCCACTGCCCGCGCGTCTTCGTACCCGGCGTCGGCATGGCGGCATATCCCGGTGCCCGGGTCGTTCGACAGCACCCGCTGCACGCGCTCATCCATCTCCGGCGTGCCGTCGCAGACGACCACCTGGCCGGCGTGGATTGAGTAGCCGATGCCCACCCCGCCGCCATGATGAATCGAGACCCAGGACGCGCCCGAGGCGATGTTGAGCATCGCGTTCAGGAGCGGCCAGTCGGCCACGGCGTCCGAGCCGTCGAGCATCGCCTCGGTCTCGCGGTTCGGCGACGCGACCGAGCCGGTGTCAAGATGGTCCCGGCCGATGACAATCGGCGCTTTGATTCGGCCCTCGCGCACCGCCCGGTTGAATGCCAGCCCGGCTCTATCCCGCTCGCCGTACCCGAGCCAGCAGATTCGGGCCGGCAACCCCTGAAAAGGTATCGCCTCGGCCGCCTTCGCAAGCCAGTTCAGCAGCGGTCCGTTGTCCGGAAACAGCTCGGCGACAATCGCATCGGTTTCGGCGATGTCGGCCGGGTCGCCGGAAAGCGCAGCCCAGCGGAACGGCCCCTTGCCCTGACAGAACAACGGCCGGATATACGCCGGAACAAAGCCCGGATACTTCCACGACCCGGCCCGGCCCGGCGTCCTGATTTCCTGCTCAGGCAGGAACCCGCCCTCAACCGCCTTGCCCCGCAGGTTGTTGCCGTAGTCGAAAGTCACCGCTCCCATCGCCTGAAGCGCGAGCATCAGCCGGACGTGCTCGGCCATGGTTCGGTACGAAGCCTGCCGGTACGCGGCGGCATCGGCTCGGCGCAACGCCAACGCCTGCTCGAACGTCATCCCGGCCGGCACGTAGCCGTTCAGCTCGTCATGGGCTGAGGTCTGGTCGGTCAGGATATCGGGCACGACCCGACGAGCCACCAGCCGCCGCAGCAGGTCAACGACGTTCCCGCACCACGCGACCGACCATGCCTGACGCCTGGTCTTCATGTCCAGGGCCCGGTCAATCGCCTTGTCCAGGTCGTCAATCCGCTCGTCGAGATAGCGCGGCCTCCGGCTTGCCATCCGGCGTTCTATCCGGCCCGGGTCAACCTCGGCCCCGAGATAGGCGGCGCCGGCCATGGTTGCGGCCAGCGGCTGGGCTCCGCTCATCCCGCCCAGCCCGCCCGACACCACCAGCCTGCCCGACAGGTCGCCCGAACCGAAGTGCTTTACCCCCGCAGCGACAAACGTCTCATGCGTGCCCTGCAAGATACCCTGTGTGCCGATGTAAATCCACGACCCTGCGGTCATCTGGCCGTACATCATCAGCCCGGCCTGCTCCAGCTCGTCAAAGTACGGCTTGGTTGCCCAGTGCGGCACGAGATTCGAGTTGGCAATCAACACGCGCGGCGCGTGCGGCCAGGTACGGAATACGCCCACCGGCTTACCCGACTGCACCAGCAGCGTCTCGTCGTTCTCAAGTGCCCGAAGCGTGCGCACCAAGGCGTGATAACAGTCCCAGTTTCGGGCGGCGCGGCCGGTCCCGCCGTAAACCACGAGCTCCCTCGGGTTCTCGGCCACCGACTCATCAAGGTTATTCTGAAGCATCCGCAAAGCCGCCTCCTGATGCCAGCCCTTACAGGACATCGTCCGGCCGTGCGGCGCAACAATCGGTTGATACTCAGCGTTCGTCATGATGACACCTCGACAGATAATAAGCCCCGCCCGCCTCAATGCAAGCCACGCAGGCCTGCCCAACTCCACGCTCACCCCTCACCCAGCCTCTCCCGCAAGGGGAGAGGAGCAACGCGACAGCAGTCCCAGCAGTGATGAGAACATATCCCTTTCCCTCGATGGGAGAGGGTATGGGTGAGGGTGAAGGAAGCCCGTCTCCGCCGGGCCGGGCTGCTTGCGCCTGCTTGACATGTCGGCCGGGCCGTGCTACATAAGCGTTGTGCCGACAACCCGTTCGACTCCGCGCTCCGTGCTCCGCGTTCCTCACTCTCCTCTTGCAGCCCGTGCTCCGTGCTCATCGTTCCGCGCTTCCTCCCCATCACTCATCACCCATCACTCATCTTCTTGACACCGCGTCCGGTTACGGTTAAATGATGTCTGTCTGACCGGCCTTAAGCTGGCCTTTTCCGCGCGGCCGGGCCGATGGCTGGCAGGCAGAGCAAGACCGAGCTAAGGAGGCTTTATGCACTCGACGTTTGATGAACGGAGGCGGAAACGCAGCGGTAACAGAGCGCTCGTCTGGGTCCTTGTGTTGGCGGTCGCGGCCCTGGCCGTGGTGGTCGTCGTCCTGGTATCAGGGACAGAAACCGGCAACACGGTCAAGGTGCCGGACCTGAGAGGCAAGGACGCGCCCGCGGCGGCCGAGCTGGCAGCTCAGAGCAACCTTGCGGTCAAGGAGCAGGCCCGGGTCAAACACGACTCGGTCCCGGCCGGATGCGTCGTCGCCCAGGTTCCGGAGCCGGGCACAAAGGCGGCGAAGAACGACACTGTTCTGGTGACAATCAGCAAGGGCCGGCTGAGCAACGTGCCGGCTCTGGCCGGGTTCAAGAAAGACGATGCACCGGCCGAACTAGCCCGCGCCGGGCTATCCCTGGGCAAAGTTGGCATCGCCTCATCCAATGAGCTTCCGGCCGGCAGAATCATCAGCACCAACCCTGAGCCGGGCACCGAGCTGGAACCGGGGACGCCGGTGGACTTGGTTATCAGCTCCGGCCCCAAGGTAGTGCCACCGCCTCAGGTGCCGGCGTCCTTTGTCCGGCCCGCGCTGCAGCTTACGTCGCTTGAGCTGAAAGAGCCGGACCAGCGCGGGTTCAGGCTCATGGTCGGAGTTGAAGCCGACAATCCGAATGGTGTTGCCGGTGCGGTCAGGGGTTTCTACTACAAGCTCGAGGTGGACACGTTCTTTCTCGGCGACGGCAAATATCTCTGCAACGCGCCGCTGAACCCGAACAGCAAGTCGCAGATGCTCATTGACGTTCAGATCCGCCACGACCGTATCGGCCCGGCCGCAGTCGCGCTCCTGCGCCAGGGCCGGGTGGACTACCGCGTACGCGGGTACTACATCCTTGAAGCCGAAGGCGGCCGCTCATTCGAGCCGGTCTACACCAGCGGCGCCTTCGACCTTGCCGACAAGCTTGGGCCGTATCTTGGGAGGATATATGGGAAGTGATAGAAGAAGAGTTAATGGTGAAGAGAGAAGAGTGATGAGTGGAAGTGAAGGGAAATGGGTAATGAGTGAAGAGCACGCTGAGCGCAGGCCAGCCTCACCCATCACTCTTTACTCATTACTCATCACCTTGGCTTTGACCGCCGGCTGCGCAACGATGATGCACGGCACGACCGGCGCGATTCTGCTCCAGATGGCGCCGGTCGGGCTGGAGCTCTTCGAGCTGCCGGCCAAGCTCGACCTCAAAGTCACCAACCCGTACCCGGTCAACGTCCGCATCTCCAACGTGAAGTACGAGGTGCTGATTGATGGCCGCACCGTGGCCCAAGGCGAGCAGGCGACCGAGACAATGGTGCCAAAGGAGAGCTTTGTTGTGCTTGCCGTGCCGCTGTCGGTCAATGCCGGCGACGCGCTCGCCAGCGTCAGGAGCACGCTTGCCCGCCGCGGGGTCAAGTACCAGGTGCGCGGTTCATACACGGTCGCTTCCGAGACCGAAAGCGAGTTCCGGGTCTCGTCCCTGCTCAAACCGCTGCTTAGGAAGAAGTGAGGACTGATAAGTGAATGGTGAAGAGAGAAGAGTGAATGGTGAAGAGAGAAGGGTGAAGGTGCTCATCACTCATCACTCATCACTCATAACTCATAACTAGCCAATGCTCGGCACGGCGGTCCGCGACTACCGCGTCACCGAGAAGCTCGGTGCGGGCGGGTTCGGCGTGGTGTATAAGGCGGTCCATCGGATGCTCGAGCAGGAAGTCGCCATCAAGACCCTGGACCCGATTCTCACCCGGGACCCGAAGTTCCGCCAGCGGTTCTTCGACGAAGCAAAGGTTCAGGCCCGGCTCAAGCATCCGCACATCGTCGTGCTCTACAACTTCTTCGAGCACGAAGGCCAGTACGTCATCGTCATGGAATACGTCGAGGGCATGACCCTGCCCGGCGGCCAGTTTGCCCGGACGCTTGCGGACCTCATTAAGACGAGCCCGATTCCCGAGACCCAGATTCGCAGTCTGGCTCGGCAAATCCTCGACGGCGTCAACTGCGCCCACGAACACGGGGTGCTGCACCGCGACATCAAACCGCTAAACGTCCTTCTCACCGAGAAAGGGTTTGTCAAAATTGCCGACTTCGGCATCGCCAAGATTGTCGGCGGAGACACGAGCGTCTCGGTCTCACGCACGCGCGTCGGCACCGCGCCCTACATGTCGCCCGAGCAGGTGCTGAACGAGCCGCTGACGCGCGCTTCGGACATCTACTCACTCGGCATCACGCTTTACGAGATGGCCACGGGCCAAATCCCTTTCAAGTCAACCTCGACCGACTCGATTGAGAAGCAACACCTATATGCGCCGCCGCCGCCCCTGCGCAAGCACAACCCGTGGCTTTCCGAGAACCTCGAAGCCGTTGTCCTGAAGGCGCTGGCCAAGAAGCCCGAAGACCGGTTCCAGACCTGCGAGGAGTTCGCCGCAGCCCTTGAGGGCAGAAGCATCGTCCCAGCGGCTCGACCCGTGCCTGAGCTTGAGGTCACCAGGCCCGAGCCGCCCGCTCCCCGTTCATCACCCAGTGCTCCGAGTTCTCCTCCTCGCTCAGCGCCGCCCGCTCCCCGTCGCGCCGGGTTGTTCATCGCGCTCGGCGTTGCCGTGCTGGCGCTGGCCGTGGGCGTCGGTCTGCTGCTCAGACCGAAACCGGAGTCTCTGCCGACCAAACCGGCCCTGTTCAACATGCCTGTGCTGGCCGGCATGCCGCTTGCTGACGCACGCAGCGCCGTCCAGGACAAGGGATTGTTTTTGGCCGGGTTGGACAGCACCCTGACCGACGACGTGGCCAAAGGTGCGGTTGTTTCATTCTCGCCCCCAGCCGGCACGAGCGTCAAGCGCGGCGACTCGGTCCGGCTCGTCTACTCCTGGGGTCGCAAAACCTGCCCAAGCTGCGCCACTCCCCGCAACGGCACGGCAAAGTTCTGCACAAAGTGCGGGTACAAGTTCTAGTGATGAGTGATGGGTGATGAGTAATGAGTGAAGAGTCATGGTGATGGGTGAGACGATGCGACCGCACCGCAAGCTCGTTCTTTGGCAGGAGGCTATGGAACTGGTGACGAAGGTCTACGAGGCGACGCGCGCCTTCCCGCCCGCGGAGCGATTCGGCTTGGCTGACCAGATGAGACGTGCAGCCGTATCGGTGCCGAGCAACATCGCTGAGGGCGCGGCCCGCAAGAGCGGCCGCGAGTTCACTCACTTCCTCTACACGGCTCGTGGGTCTCTTAGTGAACTCGACACCCAGCTTGAGATTGCCTCAAGGCTGGGATTCGTGAAATCGGACATGGTGACAGAAATCCAAGCGTGCCTGGACAAGACCAGCAGGTTGCTCAGCGGTCTGATAGTCAGCAAGCGCGAGAGCAGCGACTGATGCGACGGCTCCCACTTCCTCGCTTCCTCCGCATCACTCTTCACTCATTACCCCTCCGCATCACTCTTCACTCGTTGTTCCGCTCTCTGCCCTCTCTTCTCATGACTCATCACCCTTCACTCATTACTCGTCGCCTATCCATCATCACCCTTCGCTCATCACTCCTCCACATCACTCTTCACTCATTACTCATCACCTTTCTTCTCCTTTCCCTTGCCCTCAAGAAGTGCCCCAAGTGCGCCAAGGAGTATCCTGACACCGAGAACTACTGCGAGATGTGCGAGGACGCCGAGGGCAGGCCGGTCCGGCTCAGGGCCGTGCCGGTGAAGCCCAGGGAGAAGCCGAAGGTGCAGGGAATCGTGACGCTGTCGGGCGACACGTTGATTGTCTCTTCCACTCCAGCCGGTGCGGCAATCAAGGTTGACGGCCGGTACGTCGGCAACGCGCCCGACACGCTGGTCGGCCTGGGCCTGGAAGTGGGCGTTCACTCGGTCCAGTTGAGTGCGCCCGGGCACGACGACTTCACGACCGAGCTTGAAGTCCGGCCGGTTGTGCCGGTCGCAGGCCGGGTGCTGGCCGCACCGGAAAGCCTGTTCTTCTTCTCTGACCCGGCCGGTGCCGAGGTGCTGCTCGACGGCAAGCCGGCCGGCATCACGCCGGACACGATGGTCGGACTTTCGCCGGGCAGGCACGTCGCGGTGATGAACCTTGCCGGGTTCCTGCCGTGCACAGTCAGCGTCGAAGTGCCCCTGCCGGTCAGGGTGTTCCTGGGCAGGACCACTGCGGGCATCGAGGAGTGGCTCTGGCTCAAGGACTCATCAGTGATGGTGATGGTTCCGGCCGGCGAGTTCGTGATGGGCAGCGCTGCTGTTGACGAGCCGCGCGACGAGCGGCCGCTACGCCGGGTCTATCTCGACGAGTACCTGATTGACAAGTACGAAGTCACCAACCGCCAGTTCGCCAGGTTCGCAGGCGAGACCGGGTACAAGACCGAGGCGGAGAAGGCCGGGGTCGGATGGCGCTACCTTACCCGCGTGCCGAAATGGGAGGCACAGAAGGGCATCAGTTGGCGTTCGTTCTTCACGTCGGCAACCCGGGACCACCCGGTCGTGCTCGTCACGTGGAACGACGCCAAGGCCTACTGCGACTGGGCGGGCAAGCGGTTGCCGACCGAGGCCGAATGGGAGAAGGCGGCACGCGGCACAAATGCGAGGATGTTCCCCTGGGGCGAGGAGCTGCCGGACGCGGCCGGGGTTGCGCGGGTCAACTGGGGTCGAGGTATCAGGCGAGAAGACCTGCTGCGCGACGGGTTCGAGCACACCGCGCCGGTCGGCACGTTCGAGCACGGAGCATCCCCCTATGGCTGCATGGACATGGCCGGCAATGCTCAGGAATGGTGCCACGACTGGTACGACGCCGACTACTACAGCACCACTAAGACCACAGGCCGCAATCCCCCCGGGCCGGATTCCGGCTCGGCCCGGGTCCTGCGCGGCGGCTCAGCCTACAGCCAGACCGACCAGTTGCGCTGCGCCGACCGCTTCTTCTGCCCGCCCTCGGCCGCGTACGACATCATCGGCTTCCGCAGCGCCACCAACACCGACAGATGAAGCTCCCTGCCGCCCTCCTCGCTCTCCTCACTCATCACCCATCACTCATCACTCATTACCCATCACTCACTACCCCTCACTCATCACCCCTCACTTCTCGGTGCGTGATGCGCATGGCGTGTAGCGTAAAGCGTATAGCGTATAGCGTACGGCGTACAGCGTACAGCCTCCTGCTTCTCGCCGCCGGTTGCAACCTGTTGCTCAAGCCGGCCGAGGTCGAGCTGGTCGGGTTGGGCTTCCCGGGCGAAAGCGTTGTTGACCTGAGCGTGAAACTCAAGAACCCGAACCTCCTCGCGGCAAGGGTCTCCCGTACCGAGTACTCGGTGCGCATCGGCGACGTTATGGTCGGCCAGGGCCGCACCCCTGAAGTCATCAGCCTGGCAGGGCGCGACTCAATTGTTGTCCGTTTCCCGCTGAAATACAGCCCGGCTGCCTTGCTCCAGGTTCTGCCGCAGCTTTTGCAGGACACGGTTGTCTGTCGCGTCACCGGCTCCTATCGGCTCGAGGCCCTGCTGCTCAGACCAACGCTTCAGTTCTCGACCGAGCGGCGCGTACCGGTGCGAGAGAAAGCCGCCGAAGCCCTCAGACGAATCCTCGGTGACTAGCCACGACCTTGCCCTGCTCCTCGCTCTCGCCACTCATTACCCATCACTCATCACCCATCACCCTTCACCCTTCGCTCCGCGTTCAGCGCTCCGCGTTCCGCGCTCTCCTCATAACCAGCCATGCCCAAACTGATACTCTCCTCCGGCCCTAGTCCGGGCCAGGTCATCGAAGTCACCGGTGCTGGTGTGTTGTTCGGCTATCGCGACGACAAGCTGAGGGCCGCTGCAGCGAACCGGGCTGCTCACGGTCTGCCCGAGTCGGGCGAGCTGAGGCTGGTCGAGTACCAGGACCCTGACCACCGGCTGTCCGGGCTCCATGCCTGGGTCGGTTTCGACCGGCAGGGCCAGCTCGTGGTCCGCGACCTCGGCTCAAGGAACGGCGTCTACCTCGGCCTTTCGGATGAACCGGTCCGGGAGGTCCGGCTCGGCCACGGCGACAAGGTGAGGCTCTGCCGCGGGAGCGCAATCGCGTTCACAGTCGAACTCGACCGGGAGCCGGGCTGCGACGTGACGATTCGGGGCGCAAGGCCGTGTCCAGCGGCCGAGACGCCCGCGGTCGTCAAGATGCCGGGCGACGTGCTGACCATCGGCCGGGCACCGGACAATGACCTCGTGCTCGACTTCTCCCAGGTATCGCGCCACCACTGCCGCATCATGCGCCGGGACGACGGCACCCACATCCTTGACCTGAACTCGACCAATGGCACGTTCGTCAACGGCCACCGGGTCAGGGAAGCCCGGCTCGTCATCGGCGACCGAATCAACCTCGGCTCGTACACACTCTGTTTTGAGCAGGACCGGCAGTTCAGCCGGGCCGGCTCGGGCAGTCGAGCAAACCTGGTCTGCCACGACATCCGCAAGGCGGTCAAGGACAAGGTCATCATCCAGGGCATCTCCTTTGTCACCTGCCCGAGCGAGTTCACCGGTCTGGTCGGCACCACCGGCTCGGGCAAGACCACCCTGCTCAACGTCATCACCGGCTACGACAACACCGCGACCGGCCAGGTGCTCTTGGGCGGAGTGGACCTCTATGCCCACTACGACGCCCTGCGCGGCAACATCGGCTACGTCCCGCAGGATGACATCATCCACCGCGCCCTGACCGTGGAGCAGTCGCTCTACTACACTGCCCGGCTCAGGCTGCCCGCAGACACGACCGGGAGTGAAGTCCGCCGCCGGGTGGACAAAGTAATCGCCGAGCTCGGGCTTGAGGGCTGCCGCAGTGTGCGTATCGGCGACCCGGTGAAACGGGGCATCTCCGGAGGCCAGCGCAAGCGGGTGAACCTGGCCCAGGAGCTGATTACCGAGCCGGCCTGCCTCTTTCTCGACGAGCCCTTGTCCGGACTTGACCCCTCGACTGCGGTCGAAGTCACTGAGGTGCTGGCCGAGGCGGCCCGTAGCGGCCGCAGCGTGATGATGATTACCCACAACGTCGAGTCGCCGCGCACCTTTGAGGTGCTCGGGATGTTGCTGCTGATTCACGCCGGCCGACTGGTCTACTACGGCCCGGCCCGTGAGGCGTTCGACTACTTCGGGTTCGGACGCGACTACCCGCCCAATCTCCTTTCCCGGCTTGAAGGCAAGTACTGCCCGAAGTGCAACCGGCAGTTCACCCGTTCCGCAGGCCCGGTGCGCGACTGTCCGGGCTGCCACGAAGACTTATACCGCCCGCCCGAATACTGGGAAGAGAAGTTCCGCGCTTCGACATGGTACGAAAAGTATGTCGCCGGCCGGATGGAGGTGAAGAGTGTCAGCACCGGGGTCGGCAAGAAGACCAAACGTCAGCCGACCAACGGACTGCGCCAGTGGTGGATACTGGTCCAGCGCTACTGGAAAATCAAGCTGGCCGACACTGCCGGCACTGCGGTACTTCTGGCTCAGGCCCCGGTCATCGCCCTGCTTATCGGCCTCGTGTTCGGCAACAAGGACTACCGGCTCATGGGCGGCGTGCTCTTCATGATGGCGCTGGCTGCCATCTGGTTCGGCGCGACCAACTCCTGCCGCGAAATCGTGTCCGAGCTTTCGGTCTACCGCCGGGAAAGGATGGTCAACCTGAAGATTGTGCCCTACATCCTTTCCAAGGCGTTTGTTCTCTCCATGTTCCTGCTTGTCCAGTGCCTGGTGCTATCGGTCATCGTCAAGCTGATGGTCGGGCAACTGCCGGGCAGCATCCTCGGGCACACTGCGGTGCTGACGCTCGGCGGAATTGCCGGCTCGGCAATGGGCCTGCTCATCTCGGCCCTGCTCTCCTCGACCGAAGGAGCCATGGGCCTGGTGCCGGTAACGCTCATCCCTCAGGTGCTCTTTGCCGGCATGGTTGTGCCTCTGCCTCAGCTCGGGCCGATGAAGTTTTTGGCCAACTTCATGGTCTCGCGCTGGGTCCTCGACGCGCTCTCCCGTTTCAGCGACAAGACCACGGGCCAGGTTATCACTGCGCTCGCCGCGACCGACAAAGGCAAGGCAATCTTCTACTGGTTCGACGAGATGCCGACGCTCAGCATGGCGCAGGACATCCTAATCCTACTGGTTCTGGCCGCAGCCTTCACCTGCCTCACCGCCATCGCGCTAAAGGCGAAGGATATTGTATGAGAAGCTGTACGCTCTACGCTGTACGCTTTACGCTGGTTGGAGGTGACCTGTGAGTGAGCGTCCATCACGGGACCGGGCGTATCCGTTTGAGAAACTGGAGGTCTGGCAGATGGCGCTGGAGTTGACCGGCCGGGCATACGCTGTCGCACGGAGCCTGCCGAAATCGGAGTTCTACGGTCTTGGAGACCAAATCCGGCGAGCTGCTGTGTCGGTCGGACTGAACATTGCCGAGGGTCGGGCCGCGGATTCTGATGCTGAGTTCAGACGCTATCTCGGCATCGCCCTCAAATCGCTGGTCGAAGTCATAGCCTGCATGAAGACGGGCGCGTATCTCGGCATGCTGGGCGACGACAAAGTCGCCGAGATGTGCAGGTATTGTGACCAGCTTGAGGCCAAGCTCAGAACCCTGCGCAAGAGACTGGAGCCAAGGTGAGATTCAGCGCCTTATTCCCCCAGGCCTCTAGCGTACAGCGTAAAGCGTATGGCGTCCAGCGTATGGCGTACCGCGTATCGCGTCCAGCGTATCGCGTATGGCGTATAGCGTAGAGCGTATGGCCCACAGCGTATGGCCTACAGCGTACAGCGTAAAGCGTAACCCATGCTCAACCAGCTAGTCGGCAACTACCGCATCGTCGAGGAAATCGGCAAGGGCGGGATGGGCGTGGTGTACAGGGCCGTGCACCAGCGCATCGAGGCCCAGGTCGTCGCGGTCAAGCACCTGGCACCGCTGCTCATCTTCGGCGACCAGTGCACGTCGGAACGGGCCGCGTCTGAAGCCGCGTCCCAGGCCAAACTCCGCGGCCACCCGCACATCGTCTCGCTCTACGACTATGTCGAGAACGAATCCGGCCTGTTCCTCATCATGGAGTACATCGCCGGAGTCAGTGGAATCCGCAACCTGGCCGAGCTGGTTCGCGCTCGCGGAGCGCTGCCGCTGGACGAAATCAAGCGCCTGTTTGGTCAGATTCTCTCGGCGGTCGGCTTCGCGCACCAGCACGGCATCATCCACCGCGACCTGAAGCCGCTGAACATCATGCTCTCGGAGTTCGGGGCCAAGGTCGGCGACTTCGGCATTGCCCGAATCGTCTCGGGCGACACCAGCGTGTCGGTCTCCGGCCACCGCGTCGGTACGCCCGCCTACATGTCGCCTGAGCAGGTGCTCGACAAGAAGCTCACCCGCGCTACCGACATCTACTCACTCGGCTGCACCCTGTACGAAGCTACCACCGGCAAGCTACCCTTCAAGGCTTCAGAGACCTCCTCGTTCTTCGAGGCCCACCTGCAGGAGCCGCCGATTCCGCCGCGCTCGGTCAACCCGGCGCTTCCTGAGCAGCTTGAACACGTCATCCTCAAGGCCATGGAGAAGAAGCCCGTTGACCGGTTCCAGACCTGCGAAGAGTTCGCCGCGGCTCTTGCCGATGCCGCAGTTGCCAAGCCCCAGCCAACTCCCCAACCAACGCCCCCGCCCGACGTCACCCAGCCCGAACCACCAGCACCCATTTCTCATCACCCATCACCCATTACTCCTCACCCGCCTCTCCACGCTCATCGCTCTCCTCCAAGTCCCAGCCCCAAACGTCGCCGCAAGGCGGTGTGGATGATTGGCTTGGGCCTTGCCGGCGTGGTCGCGATTGTAGTGATTGCGGCCTTGGTCCGCGCTCCGCGCTCATCGCTCAGCGTTCAGCGCTCTCTGGGCCTCAACCCCCAGGGCTTTGAAGAAATCCTCTGGCTCAAAGACTCGTCGGTGATGATAAGAATCCCGGCCGGGACGTTTACGATGGGCTCAAATGAGTGCGATGACGAGAAGCCAGTGCACCAGGTCTACCTCGACGAATACTACATAGACAAGTACGAAGTGACCAACGACCAGTACAAGAAGTTCTGCGACGCGACCGGCAGAAGCTACCCGCCAGACCCGGACTTCCTCGGGATGCCCAACTACTTCGCGAGCTATCCGTCCTACCCGGTTGTCAACGTCTCCTGGAACGATGCCAAGGCCTACTGCGACTGGGCGGGCAAGCGGTTGCCGACCGAAGCTGAATGGGAGAAGGCGGCAAGAGGGGCAGACGCACGCGAGTATTCCTGGGGCAACAGCGAGCCCACAGGAAGCCGCTGCAATTTCGCGGACAAGAACACCAGCTTCTCGTGGCGCGACGCCAATGCCGATGACGGCTATGCCCGGACTGCGCCGGTCGGGACCTATCCTGCGGGCGCATCGCCATACGGTTGCCTTGACATGGCAGGCAATGTCTGGGAATGGTGCAGCGACCGGTATGACGCGAACTACTACAATACAAGTCCGAGCAACAACCCGCAAGGCCCGTCCTCTGGCTCGTACCGCGTTCTTCGCGGCGGTTCTTGGATCGTCGACGCCAGGACCCTGCGTTGCGCCTCTCGGGTCAGGAACGCGCCATCGCACCGGTACAGCAATCTGGGTTTCCGTTGTTCCTGCCGTCAGTAGTTTTTCTCTGTGAATCTGGTAATCTGGCAATCTGAATATCTGGTTTTCCCATGGCGGCGGCGAAGCCGCCGCTCGACGGCGATTTTTGTGGATGCAGCGCTCACCCCTCACCCAGCCTCTCCCGCAAGGGGAGCGTAGCCAGACCGCGCATCACTTCTGTATGCTTCACTTGACTCCGACCGTGACTTCGGTAATAGTAGCCACAACCTTGCATGGTTCACTGATGGCCTTCGATGTATTTCGACTCCGCCGTGACGTAGTCGAAGACTACGCTTCATACGTTCGCGGCTTTATGGCCATCCGTGACGGACGAATCGCCGAATGTGTTAGCCGGGCGCTCGATACCGGCGCACTCTGGCCGGAACCGTTGATTCAGGTCAACCCCGCCTTTGAGTCGGGTGCAACTGTTTCAGCGCTCTGTCAGGAAGGCTTGCTCCACCAAGACTGCGACCGCATCTTCCGCCGCAACAGTCGCACGTTCTCCCTCTACCGCCATCAGGAAGAAGCTATCCGTCGTGTCGTCTCCGGCGGGAATGTCGTCCTCACGTCAGGAACCGGCTCAGGCAAGAGTTTCGCATACCTGATTCCAATCTTCGACTTCATCCTGAAGAACCCTGCTCCTAGTCCGCGCGTCCGAGCCATCATCGTCTACCCGATGAACGCGCTGGTGAACTCCCAGCAAGCAGCAATCAATGACCTGCTCAGTGTGTTCGGAACCGACAGGCCACCCATCGTCGTGGAAACCTACACAGGCCAGCAGTCGTGGGAAGAGAAAGAGGACATCCGCGCCAATCCGCCCGACGTCATCCTGACGAACTACGTGATGCTTGAGTACATGCTGACGCGTCCTGAAGAACGTCACTTCGCCGCCGCCGACCTGCGATTCGTCGTGCTCGACGAGCTTCACACATATCGCGGTCGCCAGGGTGCGGACGTGGCGCTGCTTATCCGTCGTCTGCGTGAACGCGCCGGCTCTCCGACTCTCAGTTGCATCGGGACCAGCGCAACACTGGCGTCCGGCGGCACTCGGCAGGAGCGGCGCGCGGCGATTGCTGAGTCCGCCTCCGAGCTTTTTGGCGTTCAGTTCGGGCCTGACGATATCATCGAAGAAACACTGCGTCGGTCGTGCGACGCTGATGTTGATACTAGCCCGGCGTCGCTCGCCCGCGCCATCATGAACCCGCCGGGGCGGAATGTCACAGCAGCCGAGCTAGCGGCCAATCCGCTGGTTGCGTGGGTCGAGTCCGCGCTCGGCCTCGATGATGAAGACGGGGTTCTCCGGCGCCGTCGTCCAGTCACACTGCCCGCCGCAGCCCAGCTACTGGCCGAAGCAAGCCGACTGGACCCCGACACCGTGGTTGAGCCGCTGAAGCAGGTGCTACTGCTCTGCGGCACGGCCGCAGATGCGGCTGGCCCGTTCCTGGCGGTCAAACTCCACCAGTTCATCGCCCAGGGCGACACCGCCTATGCGACTCTCGAACCTCCGGACCGGCGTCTGATAACTCTGGACGCAGGCTACCGAGCGCCGGGCGAAGGTCGCGAGCGGTTGCTCTATCCGATTGGCTTCTGTCGTCAGTGCGGGCAGGAGTACTACCTCGTGGACTTCGACGAGGCAAACAGGACTCTGCTTCCCCGGCCGGCCGACGCACCAAAACGCCTGCCCGATGACCCGGTACGCGACGGGTACTTCCTGCTCGATGCCGACCCGGCCAATCCCGTATGGCGCAGGGAGCACGAGGACCAGCTCCCAGACTACTGGTTCCGAACAACGCGCAACGGCAGAACGATTCAGCAACAGTACAGGAACAGATTGCCAAGACTGCTGACCTGCCGTGCTGACGGGTCAGTGGTCTCTGAGACCGGCCCGGATGCCGTCGGCGGCTGGTTCATGCCCAGACCTCTTCCGGTCTGCCTGTTCTGCGGCGCGGCTTACACCGGACGGGACCGGAACGACTTCAAGAAGCTCGCCAGCCTGAGCAGCGAGGGCCGCAGCACCGCGACCACAATCTTGACCGTATCGGCTCTGACCCGAATGCAACAGTCCGGAGTGACTGATGAGGCACGCAAGCTGCTGAGCTTCACTGACAACTTGCAGGACGCCTCTCTTCAGGCCGGGCATCTAAACGACTTTGTGAACGTCGCGCTGCTCCGGTCTGCGGTCTGGAAAGCACTGGCTGATGCGCCAAACCACACTCTTGACCACGCGACCATCGCGCCGCGGGTTGCTTCAGCTCTCAACCTGCCGCAGGATGAGTACGCCAGAGAAGTCGGCCGAACCGAATCGGCCGAGCGCCACAACCGCGAAATGCTTGAGCGCCTCATCGAGTACTACGTATTGACCGACTTACGCCGGGGATGGCGCGTCATCCAGCCCAACCTTGAGCAGTGCGGCCTCCTGAACATTGAATACCGGGGCCTACGCGAAGCGTGTGAGGACGAATCGCAGTGGCAATCGCACGGTCTTCTGGCAGACTGCACGGCCGAACAGCGACACAATGCCGTGCGCGGGTTCCTCGACCATCTTCGGCGCGAGCTGGCACTGGACGCCCGCGTGCTGTCTGAGTCCGGGCAGAGAGAAATGAAGAATCGCGTCATGGCAGCACTCAAAGAACCGTGGACCTTCGACGATGACGAGCGTCTCCTCACCGCAACGCGCTTCAGTCTGTCGTACGATGCGCCGCAGTCCCGCGGTCGGAGTCTCGGCCCGCGCAGTATCATCGGCCGCTACCTGCGCAATCAAGCAACGTGGCCCGGCCTTTCGGCCAAACTGAGCGAAGCGGACTACCCGTCGTTGCTGCGGGCGCTGATTGACGCACTCTGCGGCGCCGGCTTTCTTCACCGTATTGGAGACCGAGGCCTTGAGTACATCCAGCTCCGCGTAGATTCTCTGCTCTGGGTACAAGGCACCGGTCAGGCGCCCGAGCCGGACCCGGCGCGGAGCCTGTGGGTCGAGACTCCGCGTTCCTCCGAAGTCGAGCGCCGCGTCAACACCTACTTTCAGGATTTCTACCGCCGTCCGACTGAAGGACTCCGTTCCGTGGTTGGCCGGGAACACACCGGCCACACGGACAAACAGGTGCGCGAGGAGCGCGAGCAGGCGTTCCGCGCCGGTCGCCTGCCGTGTATCTACTGCACCCCCACGATGGAACTTGGGATAGATATCGCCGACCTCAATGTCGTGCACATGCGCAACGTCCCACCGACACCGGCCAACTACGCCCAGCGGAGCGGCAGAGCCGGACGGGAAAAACAACCTGCGCTCGTGCTCACTTACTGTGCCCGGCGAAGCGGCCACGACCGATACTTCTTCCGGAGGAAGGAGCTGATGGTCGCCGGTGCGGTGTCTCCGCCCCGGCTCGACTTAGGGAACGAGGAACTCGTCCGGGCTCATGTCCACGCCACTTGGCTGGCCAAGACCGGTATCTCGCTCGGCGACTCGATTCTTGACGTTCTCGACACCGCCTCGACCGAGTCACGCCATCCGCTGAACCCGAACATCCAACACCAGATTGCCCTGTCGCCGCAGCGGCTGGCCGAGTGCGTCGCCGAGCTTCGCTCCATTCTGTCGTCGTGCCAAGAAGACCTAACCCGTGCCGGCTGGTACACCGACTCCTGGCTGGAGACAGTCCTCACCAACGCTCCCCAAGCGTTCGATAAGGCCTTCGACCGGTGGCGCGACCTCTACGACGCTGCGCGGCGGCAACTCGACGAGGCGCGCCGCGTCCAAGACGATGCCTTTCGCACGAGAGTGAACCGACGAGATGTCGAGGCGGCGAATCGTCGCGAGTCAGAAGCAAGGCGGCAACTGGAACTCCTCTGCAACCAGACACGCCGGTCAGAGGAGTCCGACTTCTACCCGTACCGGTACCTGGCAAGTGAGGGCTTTCTGCCCGGCTACAGCTTCCCCCGACTGCCTGTCCGCGCTTTTGTTGACTCGGGTCCGGACCGGCAGACTTACCTCAACCGACCCAGACTGCTCGCCATCCGTGAGTACGGACCGAGGAACTTCATCTACCACGAGGGGCGCAAGTTCGAGGTCACCCGTAGCCTGCTGCCTCCGCGCGCGACGCCGGACCGATTTGTGTCGGCCAGACTCTGTCAGGAGTGTGGTTACTGCCTGAGCGGAGACCAAAGCCACGACGATGGGTGTCCGAACTGCGGCACGCGGCTGGACGGATGGAGTTCGGAGTACATTCAGGACTTGTTTGAGATGTCATCAGTCTCCACTTGGCGCCGGGAGCGTATCAACTGCGACGAAGAAGACCGGTTCCGGCAGGGATACACGTTGACTGTTCACTACCGGTTTGCTCCTTCTGGTCCCGAGCTGCGCCGAGAACTCGCAGTAGTTCACGACCAAGCCGACCAGCCGCTGCTGCATCTGACGTACTCGAACGCTGCGGAAGTCTGGTGCATCAACCACGGATGGCGCAGAGGGTCCGAGCCCGGGTTTACGATGAACACCGTGACCGGTGAGTGGCAACGCCATCCCGACGAAAATGCCGAGGCCGACTTTCAGCCATTGGCCGATGCCGCTCATCTGCGTGCTGGTATCCGTGTCTTCGTCCGCGACTATCGCAACCTACTCATCGTCGTCCCTGACCCGCGCCTCGCAATGACCAAGCCGCAGATGGTTTCGCTGCAGCACGCCCTCAGCCGCGGTATTCAGGCCGAGTTTGAGGTCGAAGAACGCGAATTGGCCACCGGCCAGGTCGGCAGGAACCAGCGGCGTGGGATAATGCTCTATGAGGCGGTCGAAGGTGGTGCCGGCGTGCTTGAACGCCTCGTGCGCGACCCCGGGGCGATGCGCCGCGTCGCTCTTCAGGCACTCGACGTCTGCCACTTCGACCCCGCGACCGGCGCTGACCGCAAGACGAAAGACTGCCCGGCCGCGTGCTATGACTGTCTCTTGTCGTACACGAATCAACCCGACCATCCGACACTCGACCGGCATCTGGTTCGTGATCTACTTCTGACTCTGTCGCAGTCCGCGACCAAGATGCATTACAGCCATCGTTCGTATGAAGAACACTACCATTGGCTGCGCCGACTCACGGATTCCCGCTCCGAGCTGGAGCGTAAGTTCCTCGACTACCTATACCGGCATCGGCTCACGCTCCCCGACGACACCCAAGTGAGCCTGGCCGACTACTACGCTCGGCCCGATTTCTACTACGAGAAGTCGAAGGCAGTGGTGTTCTGTGACGGTTCGGTCCATGACCAGCCTGAACAGCAGGCCCTCGACCAAAAGATTCGTTCTGACCTCGGGGCAAAAGGCTATCGAGTCGTGGTCATTCGCTACGATGCCGACATGGCAAAGCAAGTGGCTAGCTACCCCGACATTTTCGGCACCGGCCGTTAGCAAAGCGCATGCCCGGCGGGTTTTCGATTGGCTCACTGGTCCGCTGCCGGGGACGCGAGTGGATTGTCCAACCGTCGGACAATCCGGATGTCCTGCTTCTGCGCGGCCTCGGCAGTGACCTTGAGACCATCGGCATCTATCTGCCGCTCCGACTCGACCCGGTGGAGCCGGCTTCATTCCCGCTGCCCGACCCCAACACCGCGTTTGACCACGCCTCGGCTCAATTACTCCGCAACGCGGCTCGGCTCAGCTTCCGTGCCGGTGCCGGGCCGTTCCGTTCGCTCGGGCGGATATCGGTTCGACCGCGTCCTTACCAGTTCGTTCCGCTCCTAGTAGGACTGCGCCTCGAGACGGTTCGGCTGCTCATCGCGGATGACGTTGGCGTCGGCAAGACGATTGAAGGTGCACTGCTGGCGCGAGAACTGCTCGACCGGGGCGAGGCAACGCGGCTGGCGGTGCTCTGCCCTCCCCATCTCTGCGAACAATGGCAGAAGGAACTGGCCGAGAAGTTCCAGCTTGACGCGGTTGTCATCCGCTCGGGCACGATTGCCCAGCTTGAGCGCCGGCTGCCGCACGGCGACACGAGCGTCTTCGAGCACTACCCGTACTTCGTGGCCAGCCTCGACTTTGTCAAAGGGGAACGGCGCAGCGATGCCTTTGTGCAACATTGTCCCGACCTCCTCATCGTGGACGAAGCGCACACCTGTGCCCGGCCGGCCGGCCGCAATGTCGAGCAGCAGCAGCGCCACAGCCTGCTCTCGCGCCTTGCAGAGAAGCCGGACCGCCACATCATCATGCTCACGGCCACGCCGCACTCCGGAGTGGACGAGTCGTTCCAGTCCCTGCTCGGAATCCTCCGGCCCGATTTTGCCCAGCTCGACCTTACACTTGACCGCGAGGAAGACCGTGTTCAACTCGCCCGCCACTTCGTGCAGCGGACAAGAGCCGACATCCGGCGCTGGCTGGACTGCGCAACGCCATTCCCTGAACGGGAACCGGCCGACGTGCCCTACACGCTTTCCGTCCGCTATCGGGAATTATTCGACCGCGTCTACAAGTTCGCCCGCGAAATCGTCCAGAGCGCGGAGACCCTGACGGGCTTCCGTCAACGCGTCCGCTACTGGACCGCACTTGCCTTGCTCCGCTGCGTCATGTCCAGCCCGGCCGCTGCCGTGGCCGCGCTGCAAGCACGGGCGCGACGCGTGGCCGGTGAGGAAGGCGAGGCCGCCATCGAGGAGGACTTGCTTGACCTCGTCTTCGACCCGACCAGTCGCGAGTCTGACGAGGACAGCGCACCGGCCTCGGTCGTCGCCGAGGGTGAGCAGACGCTGGGCGAATCGGAAGTCCGTCGCCTGCGTGACTTCGCCCGTGATGCGGCCCGTCTGGCCGAGGGTGACGACGAGAAGCTGAAGAAGCTGACGGCCGTCCTTGAGTCGCTGCTTAGCGAAGGCTATCGCCCGATTGTCTACTGCCGGTTTATTCAGACCAGCAACTACGTGGCTGACCGGCTTCAGCAGAACACCGGTGGGGTCTGGCGCAACTGCCGCATCATCTCGGTCACGGGCGAGCGGTCTGAGGACGAACGACGCCAACTGGTCGAGGAACTTGCCTGTTCTCCCTGCCACATACTCGTTGCCACGGACTGTCTGAGTGAAGGAATCAATCTGCAGGAACACTTCGACGCCGTCATCCACTACGACCTGCCCTGGAACCCGAACCGCCTCGACCAACGCGAAGGACGGGTGGACCGCTTCGGCCAGAAACGCCCGGTCGTGAAGACGGTTCTGCTTTATGGTGAGGACAACCCGATTGACTTGGCCGTCCTCGACGTACTCGTGCGCAAGGCCCGCAAGATTTACGCCCGTCTGGGCATCTCGGTGCCGGTGCCGACCAACAGCGTGAAAGTGATGGAGGCGCTTGCTGAGTACCTGTTCCAGATGGGACGCGCCCCTCGTCAGACAGCGCTCTTCGATGACCTGCCTGCCGTCAAGGAGATGGACGTTGAGTGGAACCGCATCGCTGACCGGGAGAGGGAGAGTCGGACGCGCTTCGCCCAGCGCAGCATCCATCCGGATGAGGTAGCAAGAGAAATCGAAGAGTCCGACCGTGTACTGGGCGACGAATCCGCGGTTGAGGAGTTCGTCCGGGCCGCCCTGGAGCGGGTCGGTGCGCCGATGTCCAAAGCCAACGGAGTGTGGCGATTCCACGCTGAGCCCCTGCGCAGCCGGCACCCGGTGCTCTTTGGCAAGCTCAAAGACTACCACGGCCAGAGCTTCGCGTTTACCCTGCCGGTTCCTGACGGCGCCCGCTACATCGGCCGCAACCACCCCATCACGGCATCCCTTGCCGACTATCTGCTCGACCTCGCCCTTGACCCCGACGTCAAGGAGCCGCCCGCCACTCGGTGCGGCGCAATCCGCACAAATGCCGTCTCCAATCGCACGGTGCTACTCCTGCTCCGGCTGCGCTATCGCCTTCAGGAGAAAGGAGCGCTGGAGTCGCTGGCCGAGGAACTGCTCGTCAACGGGTTCATCCCGGATGAACAGGGTTACTCGCCTCTCGAGCCGGATGTCGCTCTCAAACTGATGGGCGCCGCGCCGTCCGGCAGTATCTCTCTTGACGAACGCCGCCGGTCTGCTCAAGAGGCTATCGCCGTTGTTCCATCGCTCACCAAGCCGCTGGAGCAACTTGCCAAAGACCGCGCCGAACGGCTGCGCGAGGCGCATCGTCGCGTCAGGCGAATCACGCGGGAAAGTAGACTCGAAGTGAAACCACACCTGCCCGTGGACATCCTCGGGGTGTACGTCCTAGTGCCTGAACCGAAGGGCAAGAAGGTTACGACTAGGTAGGCTGCCATGTCATTTTCGAGCGTCAGGGTCGAAGGCGCGCTGATTCCCGGCGACATCCTCGACCAAGTCGCCAAAGGCGAGGCCGCCGGTCAGCGGCCGCAGGACTTCGGGCTGGAGAGGAACCGGCGGCTGACCGACGAGATTTCCACCGCCTGGCAGGACGCAGTCACCCATTGGCGAGCGCTCAATCGGTCGCTCGGTCGCCTGAGTGACGAAGACCCGGCCACGACCCAGACCCGCGAGCAGTGGGTGCTGCCGCTGCTGCAGAGCCTCGGCTACGACAAGGTCGCCTTCATGGCCAAGGCCGCCGAGGTTGCCGGTCAGTCGTTCGCCATTTCCCATCGCGCCGGTGAGCGCGATGACAGCCCGCCGATTCACATCGTCGGCTTCCGTGCCGACCTCAACGCCCGGCCGCCGTCCGGACGCCCGCGGCTCAGCCCGCACGCCCTGGTTCAGGAATACCTGAACCGTACCGAGCACCTCTGGGGAATCGTCACCAACGGCAGGCAGCTCCGTCTGCTCCGCGACTCATCGCGCATGAGCCGGCCGTCTTACGTCGAGTTCGACCTCGAACAGATGATGAACGCGGAGCTCTTCTCCGACTTCTGCCTGCTCTACCGGCTGCTGCATCGTACCCGTCTGCCCAAGACCCAAGCCGATGCCGCTAAGTGCCTGCTTGAGACCTACCACCAGCAAGGCATCGAACAGGGCAGCCGCGTGCGGGAGAAACTCCGCGACGGTGTCGAGGCGGTGCTCAAACTCGTGGGTCAGGGCCTGCTCGACCACCCGGCGAATTCCCGGCTGGTCGAAGAACTGCGTTCCGGCCGACTCACGCCCGAAGAGTACTACCGCCAGCTTCTGCGCATGGTCTATCGCCTGCTCTTCCTGATGGTCACTGAGGAGCGGGGGCTTATCATCGTCAACGACCCGCAGAGATTGTACGAGCGGTTCTACAGCGTGACCCGCCTGCGGGAGCTCTGTGCCCGACCCTACGCCGTCACTTGGCGTCACGACGACCTCTGGCAGGGCTTGCTTGCGACCTTCGCCCTTTTTGCTGACGAGAGCACCGGCGCGAAGCTCGGCATGTCTCCGCTCAACGGCAGCCTGTTCGGACCGCAGGCGATGCCGGCGCTGGCGGACTCGCGCCTTGCCAACGGCGTGATGCTTGAAGCCCTGCGCCACCTCTCCTTCTTCCATGACCAGAAGGTTTCGAGGCGGGTCAACTACGCCGCGCTCGACGTTGAGGAACTCGGCAGTGTTTACGAGAGTCTGCTTGACTACCGCCCGATTGTGCGCGATGCCGACAGCCGTCTCCAATTTGAGCTTGCCTTCGGCACCGAGCGCAAGACAACCGGCTCCTACTACACCCGACCCGAGCTTGTGGCGGAACTCATCAAGAGCGCGCTTGAGCCCGTCATCGAAGCCAAACTCGCCTCGGTCTCATCTGTCGCCGCTGCACGTCATTCTGAGCGCAGCGAAGAATCTCCTCTGCGTGAAGCCAAGGCCCGCGCCCTCTTGAGCATCAAGGTCTGCGACCCTGCCTGCGGCTCCGGCCACTTCCTTCTTGCTGCTGCGCGTAGGATTGGCCGCGAACTCGCCAAGCTGCGCTCCGGCGAGGACGAACCAACGCCCGAGCAGTTCCGCCTCGCAGTGCGCGAAGTCATCCAGCACTGCATCTACGGCGTAGACTTGAACCCTCTGGCGGTTGACCTGTGCAAGCTGGCGCTTTGGATTGAGGGCCACTCAACCGGCAAGCCGCTCAGCTTCCTCGACCATCGAATCAGATGCGGCAACAGCCTCGTCGGCGTATTCTCGCTTGACGTGCTCAAGGAAGGAATTCCGGACGATGCGTACAAGCCAGTGACCGGCGACGACAAGAAGGTCGCTTCGGCCATCCGCAAGCGCAACAGACAGGAGCGCGAGACCGGACAGATGGAGCTTGGGTTCTCCGGGCCGGTTGACCCGGCCGCTGACCTGCCGCTCTTTGCCAATGCAGCCGCGACGCTCGATGCCATCACGGACGACACTCCGGCCGAGGTCAAGCGCAAGGCAGATACCTATGACCGGGCGCGACAAGACGTGATTTGGTGGCGTGACAAGACCGCCTGCGATATCTGGACTGCGGCGTTCTTCGTTCCGCTCAATGACGCCAACAACCCCGCCGTGCCCACGACCGACCGCCTCTGGTCTTACCTCGAACGTCCAAAGGCCGCCGACGGCAGACTACTGGGAATGGCCGGAGGACTTGCCGTAGCGAGTCGCTTCTTCCACTGGCCCCTGGAGTTCCCGGAAGTGTTTGCTCAGGGCGGCTTCGACTGTGTCCTCGGCAACCCGCCCTTTGTCAACGTGATTGAAGGCAGACTCGACGAGCGCATGAAGGGCTTCATACGGGTTACACGAGGCTCTGTTCAGGGGGCAGCCGACTTGGCGTACTACTTCGTAGACCTAGGATTGTCTTTGGTGTTGAAGGCCAACGGCTGGGTCGGATTGGTCCAGCCGCGGGGATTCCTGAATGCCCCTGGCGCGCTAGAGCTACGGGCGGGTCTGTCGCGCCACAACAGGAGCCCGCGGATGGTGTATGTGCCCCCCCAATCCAACCTATTCTCGGGCGCGGCCGTGTTCGTGTGCTTGGTGGCAATCGGTCCATCGGGCGTCGCGAGAGTAACCATGAGCGAGGCCCTAGATTCTGCCGAGTGGCGCGTGGTTCAAGTTGCTGATGCGAATTGGTGGGCCGTCGTGCAAGGCTCGTGCTCGGGCCTGACGGCAACGCCGTCCGCAACCGGCGACCGCATAGGTGATTTATACGAAGTGACGGCGAGCATGACGGCAGCCGACGCATATGAGGTCAAGCCATTCGTACGTGATGACCTCGAAGGTCCGGGACTCAAGTTGGTTACAACCGGCCTTATTGACCCCGGGAAGTGCATGTGGAGCGCTGTACTCTGCAGATACCTAGGTGTTGACTATGCTGCACCGCGCATCGACCCCGAGGCACCGCTGCCTCCAAGTCTGCAGAGGAGACTCATCAGGGCCAGACGTCCGAAGGTCATGGTGGCCGGGCTGTCAAAGAGGATTGAGTGCTTCCTCGACGAGGCCGGCGAATATGTCGGAGCCGTGTCGACGTACACAGTACTCCATCCACAAGACGATGTTGCCGCACTGAAGGTCCTTGCCGACTTTCTTCTCTCTGAATCAGCGACCGCACAGTTTCGAATTGAGTTGGGCGGCAATGCTATGGGTGGAGGCAACATAACGATGAAGAAACGTTTCCTACAGGATTTGAGGCTACCTACATGTCATGAGTAGCGAGGAGGAGCAATGCCGTTATGCTTCAAAGTCTGGAATCAGGCCAACGACAACACAACGATGGCCGTTCGAGTTTCCAATGTCAGGGAAGTCCGCCATTTGTCCCAGGTCTGCGCTGGACCGGACATGCAGGGCACGTGGCGCAACTTGGCCGAGTACCTCGCGGCAGCGCGGGTCGCAGTGGGTGCACCGCCCGTGCCATACACACGTCCAGTAGACGTCATATGGTTGAGCCGGTTAGGATATGGCACTCCGCGTCTGTTCCCGGGCAGGCGACTGGTGGCAACCTACACGGGCCCTCAACGATTGCACGGTGGCTATGCTACCCAGTGCTACTGCGTCATAGACCCAGCCGGCTATGGGGCGCTCGGTGCTCACCACCGAGCAGCTCTGTCTGTGGAGTACATCGCGCACTCTAGTCACGACGTCTTGGTCGTTCTTCCCTAGAGCCCGCGGCTACCGTACTGGATGCGTAGCCCGACGACCCGCACCAAAGACTTCCCCGGCGAGACCTTCCGCGTTCTCAAAGAGAAGGAAATCGCCAAGTACGGCGAATACCGCACCCAGCGCCTCGTCCTCGAAGCCTGGGACCGGATGTTTGGTGACTAGCCGGTACTCAGCCGGCGTGTCGCTCTAGACGCAGGTCCAGACCGGGGAAAACGAGGGACACTTCCCTTATTTCGCGATGTAGCCGCCCCGGACCGAGCAGGAAACCGGGGCAATGCCACGTCTTTGATGCTTAGGGCAGGCTCCGTGATAGGCCATAGTTTCCCGTACACCTGGATGGGGGAAGGGCCGTATGGGAGACGGTCTCCAGTCGCCCGTCAGCAAGGGTTTTGGGCCGGGCTTTGCGCGATGCATCTGTCTAAGTGTTTGCCGATGCATGACTTGGAGCAATGCTTTGAGCGATGCTTGACGCAACTGCCGCTGCGTTGTGCGAAGCTATCGCTTGAGCGGCTTTCCAAGCATGCGTTCGGGCGTCTGAGCGAGCGTTTCGTTACGTGAGCGCGTGCGCGTTCGCGTGAGAAATGGTTGCAGTTTAAAGTTCGGCTTTGGACTCGGGCTTTGCTGTCCGGCGACGCTGCCGGAGAAGCGGCCAATTGGCAACAGGCGCTTGGCGGCCGCAAGGCATCACTACAGGAGCGCAGGCAGGCTTGGGGAAAGGGGCGCGGTGCATTCCTTGATTTGCGCTCAGGATACGGTAGAATTATTAGTGGTCGGGTCTTCGTCGGGGGAAGCTACTGGAGGGATAATGTTTGGTTCAATTCTTGCGCTTGTCGCAGCAGCTCAGGCGGCGCCAGCGCCGCAGGGCGGGAGTTCGCCTTGGGCTCCGAACGGATTGTTCGGTCGGTGGACCAGAGCCGACGAGATTGTCGAGCTGCGGACCGCGTGCTCAAAGACGTTCGATAATCACGACGGGACGTTCTCACTGGTTGTGTCCGGCCGTCTTCATCAATTGGACGAGAACGGTAATTGGGTCGAGCTGCCCGATTGCGGGCAGGACAACATTCGGCCCGCTCCCAGAGTCGAAACCGATGATACCGCACGTGTCGGCTCAGGTGTTGGGTACGACAACGAGATGTGGGCCGCAGACATACCCTATTTCCGCTCCCAGCATATCTACCTGAGTTCCGAGCTGCTTTTCAACGGCCGTATCATTGGTATCGGGTACTTCTCGGACGGCGACGGCGGCTCCGGCGATACCATCAGCATGGCTCAGCACTGGCTTGAGGACGTTACCTACAGCACCTACAACAACACCAACTGGACCGGCCCGGGAACACTGGTTTGGGGAAGCGGAACTTTGACCCTGCCCAATCGGAACGGCTGGGTCCGATTGAGTCTTACGACTCCGTTTGTCCATTTGCACGGGAACAATCTGGCCGTTTCCTACCGGCACCAGGACGGCTCGATTGAGCGGAGTCAGTGGTATCGGGTCCACAGCCCGGGTGCGAACCGGTCCAAACGAGGCCGCAGCAACTCTCAGAATCCGCCGGACATGACCCTGATACCGACCCGGCCCGACATCGAGCTGGTCTATATCCCAATCTATCCGGACGTGCAGACGATCGAGATTCGCGTGCCCAAGGACACGGTCGTTTCCGGTCGGTCCTACACGCCGCAGGTCGTGGTCAAGAACAACGGGCCGGTACGTGCGGTTACGTTCGGCGTCAAGCTGGAGATAGCGGGCGGCTATTCGGCAACCCGGACCGTCACCAATCTAAGCGTCGGCGGCCAGAGCACGGTCAGTTTTCCCGCTTGGACCGCGGCACCGCTGGGCGCGTTCGCGGTCAGTTGCTCGACCAGACTCGACGGTGATTCGGTGGAGTCAAACAACCGTCTGACGGCAGACGGCTTCGTTCGCCTGCTCGATGTCGAAGTGCGGGAGCTTGTCCGCCCGCCCGCGACGGTTGACTCAGGCGCGTCGGTCCGGCCCCGGGCTAGAATCCGCAACAACGGCAATACGCCGGTGACGTTCGACGCCCGGTTCACGATTGGCGACGGCTATACCAACACTCAGACCGTTACCAACCTGAGTCCCGGCGACGAAGCATTGGTTGACTTCATCGAATGGCGGCCTTCGCGGCGAGGTTTGTTTGCCACCCGTTGCACGGCCATGCTGAATGGTGACCAGGTCCCAATCGGCAACTGGCTCAACGGCAGTGTCGCCGTCGCGGTTCACGACATCGCTGCAATCGCCATCGTCGAACCATCCGGCCCGCTCTGCAACCTGACGCCGCAGGCCCGGGTGCACAACTACGGCACGCTGCGCGAACCCTGCGCCGTGGCGTTCTCAATCAACAGCCGTCCGCCCTATTCCGACGTCGTGAGTCTACCCGCGGGTCTGCCGGCGGACACGGTTCTGTCGTTTGCCGAATGGCAGCCGGTACCCGGTGTGTGGACCGCTCGTTGTTCGACGATACTCGGTAATGACCAGGTCCCGGCCAATGACACGGTCAGTGCGCGCTTCCTGGTCGCCGGCATTGACGTCGCGGTAACCGCGATTCGCTCGCCCGGGACGTTCATTGACACCGCGCAGGTTGTCACTCCGGCCGGAGTGGTGAAGAATCTGGGCGTGGCCGCGACCGGTTTTGACGCGTTCTTTACTATCGAATCGGCCGGGGTGCCGGTCTATTCCGGCCGGGCGGCGGTGGCCGAGCTTGGGGTCGGCGCTGAAACGCTGGTCGTCTTTGACGTTTGGCCCAAGCCGCACCTGCCCGGGACTTACACCGCCCGCTGCTCGGTCTATGCCGTCGGGGACAACGTCAATGACAACGACCGTCTGAGTTCGCAGTTCAACGTTGTCGCCGAGAAACTGACCTACGGTTGGCGCATTCGAGCCGACCTGCCTTCTACCCCCTCCGGCAAGGCGGTCAAGGATGGGGCCTGGTTGGTTCACGACAAAGCTGCCGGGCTGGTCTACGGGGCCAAAGGGAACAAAACCCCGGACTTCTACGTCTACGACCCGCTGGCCGATACTTGGGCGAAACTCCGGCCGCTTCCAAGCGGCACCGAAGGCAAACCGCCATCGCGCGGAGCAGCCGGCTGCGGCAACGGCGCCGGACTGTTGTACGCAACTAAGGGGAACAACACGAGCGCGTTCTGGCGCTACTCGATACCGCTTGACACCTGGACTCCGCTGGCCGACGTGCCGCTTGGTACCACCGGCAAGCACGTCAAGGGCGGCACCGACCTGGTCTACGTATCAGGCACTCAGGACTACGTCTACTGCCTCAAGGGCTACCGCGACGAGTTCTACCGCTATAGCCCGACCCTTGACTCATGGGAGGTTCGCGCCACTCCCCGCGGGCCGGCCCAGAAATGGAACAAGGGTTCATGGCTGGTTTATGACAACGCCGGCACAATCTATGCCCACCAGGCAAAGTACCATAACTTCTTCAAGTACGACATCGGCCTCGACACCTGGACACTGCTGGACAAGGGGATGCCCGCGCTCAGCCGCTATACCGGCCGGGCCAAGAAGTCGAAGGATGGCGGCGCGGCGGCGTTTTCCAACGGCACAATATACGCGCTCAAGGGCGGCAATACCCAGGAGTTCTGGAGCTACGATGTGGCCGGCGACTCTTGGCATGAGCTGGACACCATGCCGGCATACGGCACGACCCAGAAGCGGAAGAAGGTCAAGGCCGGCGCTGACCTGGTCGAGCTCAGTGGGACTTTCTATGCCTTGAAGGGTAACAAGACGCTGGAGTTCTGGCAGTACGTCCCGCTGCCGAACCCGGTTCAGGCGCGACCCCGACCCGGAGTTCAGGCCCGGTCAACAGCCGCCAACAACCCGTCTTTGGTCATCACGCCCAATCCGCTTCGTTCCGGGGTCGTTACTCTCCAGGTCCGCATGCCTCGGGCTCGGTCGTCGAGTGGGCCAATTAAGGTCGGAGTCTACGACGCGACCGGCCGACTTGTTCTCGGCTCGCCGGTTGCCCGGACGTCTGCCATCTTGCTGGACCTGCGCGGCCTGTGTTCCGGCGTCTATCTGGTCAGGCTCGAAGCCGGAAGCAGCGTCGTGTCTCAGAAGTTGGTAATTCAGGACTAAAGCCGGCGGTTGCGGTTCAGATGGGGCGGCCGTCGGGCCGCCCCATTGATGTTACTTTAGGCCCGAGCCCGGCCGGATGGCTGGCCATAGACGGCCGCAACCGTCTCTTGCACCAGTCGCTCGATACGCCGGCCGGTCTCGGTATTGGGCAGAGCCGGAGTACCGAAGTGGATTGTGGCGAGCGCACGGCTGAGCAGGCCGGGTTTTGTCGCTGCGACTGAGCGGAGGGTTTCAATCAGCCGGTCAACGTGCTCCTCGGTATTGGCGATGCCGAAGCTGACGCGAACCAGTCCGACAAGCAACTTTTGCGCAAGCCCGGGTGCAATCTGCAGCCCGGAGTGGGCAACGGCGTTCTTCAGGCGCCCGACGCCCAGCAGTTGCTTGACGTACATGTTGACACAGAAGCAGCCGTTTCTCACGCCGATACCGCCTTGCTCAGCCAGAAGCTGGGCAGCAAGGTTGTGCGGCACCCCGGCCAGTTCGAAGCAGACGACTCCGCCTTTGCGGGCGAAACGCTCCGAGCACTCACTCGCCACGCCGTATACCCGAAGACCGGGAACAGAAGCCATCCCGGCCAGTGCCCGACAGGTCAGCTTCCGCTCATCAGCCATGATGGCATCCATGCCGATGCGTTCGAGCAGTTCAATCGCCTCACCCAGTGCGGCGATGCCGGCAACATTCTCCTCGCCGGACGACTGAATCGCTTCTCGCTCGGCTTCGTCCAGCGCCAGTTGACCCTTGCGGACCAAAAGCCCGCCCGAGCCAAAGGGCGCGTACATCTTGTGTGCCGAAAAGGCAAGATAGTCAATCGCGTCTTCACTCATCCGTATCGGTCGGTGGGCGGCCAACTGGGCGGCGTCAACCAACAGTTCTGCGCCGTAACGATGCACGACCCGACTGATTGCGGGGATGTCGTTGTACGTTCCCATGACGTTCGAGGCGCCGCAGAGGCATACCAGGCGGACGCGCCTTGTCCCGAACCGCCGGTCTTGGTTGTAGGCGCGCAGGACCGTCTCTAGGTCGTCGGCACTGACGAATCCGTCCTGGTCAGCCGGTATCCGGGCAAGGCTGACCCCGGGGATGTAGCGCCAGGGCAGTTCGTTCGAGTTGTGCTCGAGCATCGTGTTGAGAACAACCGTGTCCGGGTTGGTTCGGGCAAGTTGTCTCAGGCTGTGGGCGACGACGCTGATTGCCTCGGTCGTATTTGACGTAAAGAACAGGTCATACTCACTGGCAGGCGCGCCGAAAAAACGGTGGCAAGCGGTCCGGGCGCGCTGGACCAGCTCAGACCGTGCCGATAGGGGTGCATGGAGCGCACGGCGGAACGCCTGCCAGACGGGCAGGAAGGTTGGGGTACTGGACCCGTTGTCGAGGTTGACATAGCTGCGCTCGCCGTTGGCGGTCGGCACGAGGGCATCGCCGCCGACCAGTTGCTGTTTCAGGACGGCAAGCAGACTTTCTTCTGCCCGCCTGTCCTCAGCCGCAGGCCGTTCTGCTGCCTCCGGCGCAGAACACCCGAGCTGCAACGCAATGGCGAGCGCGATGGCACCGACGATATTGGGCGTGCCGGCTTCGAACCGCTCGGGCACGCCGGCCCAGACAACCGCATCAGGCGAGACCATTCTGATTGTCCCGCCACCGGGTTGAAACGGCACGCCGCGGGGCAGACTCTTCGTCCGGGCCGCAACCGCTCTGATGCCAAGAGGCAGACCGATGTCGGCGCTCGAGACGACCGGCGCCCGGCTCTGTCCCAATTGCTCTAAGAAGCGCTCTGCCCGCCACGGCGACAGGAAGACAACGGTGTGGTCACGGCTCAAGCCAAGGTGTGCCCGGACAATCTCCCGTGCCTGTTCGTAGAGCGCGGTCGTGATGATCGAGTTGTGGCCGGTGCCTCGGTGGACGTTCGAGTAGCGCGCAAGGGCGGTCAGCATCCGTTCCTCGAAGGTTGCGGAGCTGCCCGCTGGTTGACCGGCGCTTGATATGGAACTCAAGACCGCGCCATGTGGTCGGTGGTCAGACGACAACTGGGCCGTGCTGGACTCGAACCAGCGGCCACCGGATTAAAAATCAGGTGCTCTGCCAACTGAGCTAACGGCCCGGTGCGGCGGCAATGGGCAATCCTGTCGGCACGCCGAGCAAGCTATGGCGCACCGAACGTCGAGTGCCGGGGGCCGGACTCGAACCGACACGACCCGTACGGGTCAAGGGATTTTAAGTCCCGAGCGTCTGCCTGTTTCGCCACCCCGGCATCAGCCGAGATACCGTCCCGGGGCAGGCTTGAACCGGCAAGAGGCGGCTTCGGGATTTGCACCCGAGTATAACGGTTTTGCAGACCGTCGCCTTACTGCTTGGCTAAGCCGCCGCAGGAGAAAGCGGGAGACGGGATTTGAACCCGCGACCCCTACCTTGGCAAGGTAGTGCTCTACCAACTGAGCTACTCCCGCAACGCTCCGGCCCCAACGGGAGTCGAACCCGTGTCTTCACCTTGAAAGAGTGATGTCCTATACCGCTAGACGATGGGGCCCATCACTCAAGTCGCATGCAGCCGCCCAGAGATAACTCTAGCCGGTCGAACGGTTGTGTCAACTCCAGCTAATAGGCGAGACCGTCCCGATAATCCTTGATTTCCGGCTCTTTGAGCAGCTCACGCATCAATTCTTGGGCGACCTGCTGCTGGCGCTGCTCGACATAGGCATCGGCGGTCAGGGCGGTGAGCTCGGTGCGTTCGTCGCAGCGGATGATGTAAGCTCCCCAGTTGAGTGCCACTACTCCGGTGGCCTCCCCCGGAGCCAGCACGCTGAGCGCGCCGGCAAACTCGGCACCGCGTCGCGCCCGGGCGTCCCGAATACCCTCGAACGTCTCGCCGGCAATCACTTCAACACCCGGAAAGGCTTCGGCGCACTGCTCGAGTGACCTGCCCGCCTTGACCTGAGCCCAAGCACTCTCCGCCACTGCCAGCCAGGCGCCGCGCTCTTTCTCCTGGCGCAGCTTCCAGGCGACCGCGGGTTTGACCTTCTCAAACTCCTGGAACCCGGCCGGTCGCAATTCACTCATATGGAAAACGTGGTAACCGGTCATGCCCCGCAAAGGTGACTCCATTACTTCTCCGGGCCGGGCACGGCGCGCCCACTCGATCAACTGACTGGGACTTTCGATTGCCAGTTCCTCGAAACTCGCCTTGCCATCAACCATCGGCCGCGGTCGCATGACCTGAAGTCCGAACTGGGCGGCAACCGAATCGAAAGGTTCATTCCGGGCGCGCTCGATGAAACTGCGAACCGAGTCACGTAGTGCGGCCAGTGCTTCGCCGCCCTTCTTGATGCGCACGAGGATTCGTCGGAGAGCGAGTGAGTCGCCATGCAGGCTGTCGAGCAGGACGATTTGCCAGCCGTAGTCGGTGAGAAACGGGGTGCTGTAGCTTCCGACTTTCAACCCGCGGACGACGGTATCGGTCTTCGCGTCGAGGCGGGTTCGGGCAAAGAGCAGGCTCACGGTGTCCGGCTCAAGGTCGCTGTAGTCAAGCGCGGTCACGTTGAATGAATCTCCTCGGGTGAGCTGGTCGTACGCCTTGTCAATGAGCTCTTTGGCCGCCTGAGAGTCGGACGAGGTGAGGGTAAGCGGGAAAAGCACATAGGTCAACTGCCGCGTCTCCTTGGTGCGGTAGTCGGCTTTGTGCTTCTCGTAGTACGCCCGGACTTCGGCCTCGCTCGGCTCGACGCGGTTGGCTACGACCTGCGGCCCGAAGAGCAGGGCGGTCGCCCGCAGTCGGACGTTGACTTCGTTCAACGCCTCTTCGATTTCGCCGTTGGTGACACGGTAGGCAATTGACGCGTCAATCCGGAACTTCTCTTTGGGCAGCATCTCGACAAGGTCGCGGAAGTACTGGGTGAACACGGCACGGTTCTCAGGAGCGTTCATGACCTGCATGTACTTCTCATGGTCGAACTTACCGTCGGTCATTAGCCTTGGGTCCTCACGGAGCTGCTCCGGAGGATTGGCCTTCATTATCTCGAAGACCTCTTCCTGCGTCACTCGGATGCCGGCTTCCTTCAGTACCTTGGCCCAGGTCAGTTCACCGACTAGGAATTGCCAAGTCTGCTGCTCGATTCGGGCGTAGTCTTCGTTCGAGAGGTCCCGGATTCGGTTCTCGCGTCGGTACTTATCGGCGATGTACGCGTAGGCACCGCGGTACTCGTCATAGGTGATGGCGTGCTTGCCGACTCGGCCGACCAGCCCGCTTTCCTGAGGCCGGCGCTGGCGGCCTGAGCCGAGCAGGCGCCACAGCTCGCTCATCAGGAAACCGGCAACGAACGCGGCGGCAACGACGATCATCACTACCCGGACGCGCTTGCGTAGAGTGCTCAGCATAGCTAACTATTCTACCAGTAGGGACGGCGAAGTCAAACCCACCGACGAAACGAAGAACTGACCTCTGGTCGCTGCGCCCGAGCCGCACTTGGCCGTCTCTCGTTTCCAGGACGACGTAAGGAGTGCCGGTGCAGACCGGCCTACTTCGTCTTCCTGACCCCGGGCTGGTTCTTGGCAACCGGCTTGGCCGGTGGCTGGGACTTTGGTTCTGACCGGGGCGGCGTTGTCGCCTCACGCGCAAGCCGGCGCAGTCGGCGCAGCACCTTGCCTGCCTGTTTCGGGTTGGCTGCGGCCCATGCTTTGATGTCTTCGTCTTCGAGGACAATCCGGGCGACGAGGGCATCGGCCTCGACCGCGCGGCGGAACTCGTCAAACGCTTGGTCAATCAAGCCCTGGTTCAAGCGAACGAGCCCGGCGAGCAACCGGGCCGCACCTTTGGCTTTGGGTCCGAGTTCGGGGAGCGCTTCGATCTGGACGGCGTCGTCGAGCGCATCGTCGAGCCGGCCGAGCCGCAGGTTGGCCTCGGCTCGGTTATGTCGAACCCGAAACCGCAGGCGCGGGTCAACGTCGTCCCGCTTCTGAGTCACCTCAAGCCAGCGCGAATAGGCTGCGACCGCCGCAGTGTAGTCGCGCAGGCCGAAAGCATCGTCACCCGCCCGTAAGTTGTCAAGGGCCTGGACGTATTCGAGGGTCTTGCTGGCTCGGGCCAGACAGGCCTCGGCCTGACCGCGCACCGTAGTAACCGCTTTCAGGCCCTCGGCGACTTCGTTCGCGTGGGTGTCGAGGCTCGCCAGCTCCCGGGTCAGCTTTGCCGCTTTGTTGTCGAGTTCATCGAGCCGCTGCCGGGCAACGGTGAGGTCGTTGTCGAGCCGACTGATGTCGGCTTCGGTCGGGCCGGAGTGGGGGGCGTTGCGCAGGGCGACGATTTCGGCTCGAACCTGAGCCAGTGCCTGCTCGTTATCGGTCGTCTTACGCTTGGCCCGGAGCAGTTCGTCGCTCAGGTCGTTGAACCGCCGGTCCCAGAACTCACTGACCTTCTCAATCTCGGATAGGCGCGAGCCGTAGACCCAGATGCGCCAGACCGCAATCAGTACTGCCAAGACCAGTACGACGATAACGACCAGAAACCACCGGGACAGGTTCCGGTTGGTTACGTCCAGGGCTTTGAGTGCCGCATCATATCCGGGAAACTCGGTCGGCTGGGCGCTGGCTGCGGCGACCAGTGTCAACAGCACAACAATCACAAGAGTTGTCTTTCGCACTTTGCCTCTCTTCAGGCTTGAAGACGCAACCGCAAACTACTTGGGTTGCGTTGCCTTGCCATTATTGCCCGATTAAGGCGCGAGTCAAGAAATAACCCACCCAGGCAGGGCCGGGTGGGTGAGAGAAAGGTCGTTCTCAGCGGCCGATGATGACCTTGAACGGCTTCGCCGCCGGGCCTTCACCGATGAGTCCCGCGCCGACGAAGTAGACCCCGGGTGCCAAGTGTGAGACGTCGTTGGTCCCGGGCACGAGCGACATGACCGGCCGGCCGTCAGCCGCGATGAGCAGCGAACGATGAGCAGGTGACGCGGAGAGGCGGAACGTATTGCGGACGACGGTTGGCGCCGGCGGGTTGCGCAACGACGACGGCCGAGCGCCTTGCTCGACCGCGGTGACCGGCGCACCAAGGTACAGCTCGACCAGGCCGTCGAACCCGCTGATGAGGAAGTCGGGTATGCCGTCATTGTTCCAGTCTCCGAATCCGCAGCGGGAACCGTAGGGTGAGCCGGACGGCAGAATCGGTCTGAGGGTTGTAGTCTTGAGTGTCTCGGCCGCAGCGAGAATCGGATTGGCGTTGGTGCCGATGTTGCGGTAGAAACGGACATAGCCGTCGTTGGCGCCGCAGATAAGGTCCTGAACCCCGTCCTGGTCAAGGTCGAAGACATAAGGGTTGATGCGGTACAAGAAGATTGGTGCACCGGCGGCTTCGATGTAGGTGTAGTCTTGGAACATGGGCCAGGTGTCGCTGGTCTGGTTGGCGTAGAACTGGATGTAGCCGGTCTCGGTGCCAAGCAGAAGGTCCTTCATGCCGTCGCCGTTCCAGTCTACGACCGCGGGCTGGCTGTTGGCGCCGACATCGAGCACGGTCGAGTCCATCAGCCTGTACTGGTAGTAAGCGGTCAACTGGTCGCCGTTGCGGGTGAAGACATTGAAGTATCCCTCCCGGTCGCCCGAGACGATGTCCCATTCCCCGTCAGAGTTCCAGTCCACAACCTGTGGACTCGAACCGACGCATCAGCCTGAAGGCAGGGTAATCTGCGAGCCGCTGGCGTAGAGATACTCGAAACCGTTGAAAACCGGTGCCGAGTCCGGCCCGCGATTCGGATAGAACCTGATGTAGCCGCCGGTGAACTGGCCGCAAACTAAGTCTTTGGCTCCGTCAAGGTTCCAGTCGAACATCACCGGCGCACCGTACCAACTGACGTCAATCGGCACACCGGCGTCGCGGAGTGTGTCCGGGCCGGTGAACCTTGGAGTCTCGGCGGCAAGTGGCAGCGCCGCAGCGAGCACGAGCAGTGTTAAGAAGCGCATATGGTTTCCTTTCGTTCGCTTCGTCGGAGATATGCTACCAATCAAGGAGCCTGGTTGTCAATTCTGGGGAAGGACCACAACTTTGACGACGCTCGGTCTGAACGCGCAGGTTCCAGCAGCCGGCAATAGCACAAAATACACGCCCGGAGCCAGATGGCGCAGGTTGTAGGAACTGCTGCCGCAGCACGGCCCGGGTGCGAGTTCGAGCACCCGGCGGCCGTCAGAAGTCATGAGTGATGAGCAATGAGTGATGAGCGAGGGGGGCAGGTTCAGCTTACTGCGGACAACGGTCGGGATGGGCGCCGTGCCTGAGCCGGGCAGTGTTGAAGCCCCATGATGCATGCCGGTCGGCAGGCCGAAGCTCGCATCGTCCCACAGCACCGAGCCGCCATAACTGAGTACCCAGAAGTTCAGGCGCGCAAACTGAACTCCGGTCGGGGCGGTCATTGGGCCGGTCGAGAGCTCGACCCAGTCCGCAGTATCACGCACGAGTACGGACGAACTCGCGCTGTCAATCACCTCGTACTGCGCGTCGCGCCACTCGACCAGCAGCCTGACCCGGTTGCCCCGGCCGTCGGTCTTCTGAACCCAGGCCTTGAATTCGTAGTCGGTACCAGGAATGACGCGCACGTCCTGGAAGACGCGCGATACCACCGGCCAGGCATAGCCGAGCGAATCGGCGAAATGGCGCAGGGCTGATGAACCGGAGCGCACCGTCCCGGTCTCGCAGCGGAAACGCGCCTTGCGGCCTTCGTACCAGCCGGCCGGGTTGGGCGAAGTGTCTGACGGCACGGCCAGCGTGTCCAGTTGCCACCGTTCGAAGTCACCGTTGGTGAACGCCTCAAGCGGCCGGTCGAACGCCTCGCGCAAGGCCGCCCATAGCTCAGGTCGCGCACCGTCGTACCCGAGGGCCCACATGCCGGTGCCGAGGAAGTCGTGCTCGTGAACCTTGCGGTACTTCAGCATCAGGCTCGTGTCGTCGTCAAACCAGCACTGGTACCAGCCGCCGCTGTTGAAGGCGTACCACGGCGACTGGCCCTCACCGTTCCACCGGTAGCCGTGCTGCACGGCCAACCCGGGCGCGTCGCGATAGTAGACCGCCGTGCCGAGTCCGGTCGTGCGCGAGCGCACCGTATCGGCCTCGGTCGGCCACTGGTAACCGTAGTAGGGCAGGCCGAACCAGACCTTGCGCAGGTTGCCGATGCTTGCCAAATAGTGGTTGATGGCCATCGGCAGGTTGCCGTAAAACGGCCAGCCTGAAAGCGGCGCGACCGGCCCGGCCTCAGGACAGCCGCGCCAGTGGAAGTCGTAGCCCATCAGAAACAGGCCGTCGGTAGTGTCGGCCAGTGCGGCCAGGTTGTAGGCATTCTCCTGATTCAGCGGCGGCGTGGCCAGGGTCAGGTCCAGCCCGGCGCTGCGGCACGCGGCCGACATCCGCTGGACGAAGAGGGTGAACGTATCGCGGTCGCCGTACCACAGCCCCTCGAAATCTAAGTTGATGCCGTCAACCCCGGACGAGCAGGCGAGCGCGATGAGGTTGGGAATCGAGGCCGGCGCGCGGATCGCGCCGTGGATGTTGGCCCAGTCGAAACAGGTTGCGACCATCTCGACCTTGACCCCGTTGCGGTGGGCGCGGTCAATGACCGCGGCCCAGTGGTGCGGGAAGTTGCTGTGGTTGGAGATTGTGCCGTCCGGGTTCAAGGTGACGTCGAACAGGCCGATGCGATCGAGCAGGTCGTAGTGGAGCCAGCGCTGGTCAACCCAGTAAGGCGAGTAGCCGTAGACCGAACGGGTGATGGTGGAGTCGGGCCGCAAAGCAAGCGCGGCAGGGCGGCCGGAGAACGACAGCGGCACCACGGGCTGAGCGCGATGCGCTTGGGCCTCGGCAAGATTGCCGGCAGAGGCAACAGTCACGACCAGCAGCAGTAACCCGAAATGACGCGACATCGGGGAAAGCCTAGCCCAAATCTTCCAGCCGGGCAAATATTCCGTAAGCGGCGGCCACTGGTGAGACTTAGGACACGAGCCGGAATCGTCGGACGTTTCCGCCCTGCCAGCGCCGCACTGCCTGTCGGCTTCGGGAAGCTACTGCGGCCCAGTTCAGTCGTGTCTCGCTTTACAGCGAGGGGTCCATGCGTTAATCGAGCATCACAAGACGGGCAGTCGTGGTGCCGCTGCGTGCGAAGTACGCGCCCGGCGCGACGCGCCGGCCCTTATGGTCGCGGCCGTCCCAGACGATGCCTGACGCGCCGATCTCGACGTTCCACATCCGCACCAGACGACCAGCCGCATCGAAAACGGCCAGACTGCGGGCGCGAGCCGGAGTCACTGCGAGTCGGATGAAGGTCTGCCTGCGGAAAGGATTGGGCCAGGCCGACGCGGTCACGACCGTGCTGCCGGTTTCGGGTTCGGCGCTGCCGACCAGGTTCCAGCGGATCTCTGCCACACCCTCGCTGGCGCAGGAAACCCACGGGTTGTTGTTCCAGTCAATGGCGATGTCGTAGATTTGCTCGTGGGGCAATGGCGAGTTGTCACGGTTGAAGACCGTCCACTCACTGCCGTCGAACCGCAGCAACGCGCCGCGGTAGGGGTAAACGTTGCCGCGGAAGTAGCCGTGCCAGAGTATGCCGTTCCGGTCAACCGCGGAGACCCCGCCTGCCTTGAGGGGCGAGTTCGTTGAGTCGTACCGTTGCCATGACGTGTCGCGGCGATTGAACCGCACGAGCCCGGTCCAGGTCACGTTCTCGTTCAGGGCTACTGACAGCCATAGCGTGCCGTCAGGTGCACGTGCCGGAGACCAGCACCGGCCGGTGCCGGGCATGCGGGCCGTCCGTGGATTGTAGATTTCCCAGTTCGTGCCGTCGGTGCGGATGAGTTCGCCGAGCGTCGCGACCCAGACATAGCCGCCCGCGTCGGCGCACACGCCCTGGACATAGCTGGTGATGGGTGAGTTGGTGTAGTCGAACTTCCGCACATTCCCGTTCTCGATGCGGTAGAGGCCGCGCGTGCTGAAGTCCTCGTATGCCCAGATGACGCCGGTCGAGTCACAGACCACATCCTCAATGACCTCGCCTTCGATGTACTGCGCGACCCAGTTTGTACCGTCCCAGACTACCACGCCCTCGGCATAGGTCGCAATCCACATCTTGCCGTCCGGCCCCTCGACTGCGGCGTTGACGATGTCGGTCGGCCAGGGCCAGGGCATAGTGCCGCCGTAGCGGTTGAAGTTGCGCCAGATTTCGCCATCATAAGTGCAGATGCCGTAGCCGTTACAGAACCAGACATTGCCGCGGCTGTCGAAATCTATGCCGTAGTTCCAGTAGTCGTTCAAGCCGGTCCTCGAGATATTGTAGAGCTGCCAGTTACCGCCGACCCGCTGTGCCACTCCGCCGATGCCGCACGCCCACAGGCTACCATCCGGCGCCTCGGCGGCAAGGTAGCAGAACCCGCCGGGCCAGTTCTGGTTGGTCCATGTGTTGTTCTCGACCGCGAAGAGACCGTTCGGTGCCCCGGCCCAGAGTCCGCCGGCGCTGCGCAGTGCCAGCCCAAGTACCGGCAATGACCCGGATGAGCCGTGGTTACGCCACGTCCCATTGTCGTAGCTGATAAGATAGGTCTGAGCAATCCAGACCACACCAATCGAGTCAACGACGATATCGTCAACCTGATACTGGAGCGTGTCGAAGTAGGTCCATGCCCCGCCCCGATATCGCGCGAGTCCGACCGAGCTTGCTCCGGCCCAGACGTCGCCGTTCGGCGCGCAGGCAATCGCCCGCACCGGGTTCCACGGCGCCGGGAACGGGTGGCCCTGTCCGCGCTTCCAGAACGTCCAAGTCGAGCCGCTGAGCCGGCCGATGCCGCCGTTGTTGCCGTTGAAGTTCTCCATCGCGAACCAGACGTTGCCCGCGGTGTCAATGTCAACGTCGTGCACCGTGTCGCAGGGGAAACCGGGCACGGTGCTGCGGTTGTAAACGGTGAAGCGCATGCCGTCGAACTTCAAGAGCCCGGCCTCGGAACCACACCAGATGTTGCCCGCACGGTCCTGCTTGAACGAACGCAGATTATAGCCTGGGCACAGGCTGTCAACATTCGACCAGTTGTGCCAGCGGATTCCGTCGAACATCACCATCCCGCCCTGACGCCAGTTCGGCTGGTAACCGTGGGCCCAGACCCGGCCCGCCGAGTCAACCAGTATCCCGAACGAGTAGTCACCCATCGTGCCGGTGTTGCCCGGTGTCCATATCTTCCACTCCGGCGACTGGGCAACTGCAATTGCGGTCAGACCGACGGCCACACACAACATTGCGTTTCGCAGGCTCAAATCTCTTTCTCCGTTTCCGGTTTATCGGAACACGGTCTGTTGGTTTACTGTATTCCCAATTAGACTCTGCCGGCCCCGGAATGGTGCGAGCCGGTCCGGGAGCGCGAGGGGCGGCGCAAGCCGCCCCTCGCCAGTTCGGGCCCGGGACACAATCCGGAGTTCTTAAGGGAATTCCGGCCGTGTCCCGCGCCGTGCTACTTCAGCACGAAGATGTTATGCTTCTCGCAGATTTCGTGGAGCTGCTTCGGCCAGACCGTAACCGTTACTTCGCCGATGTGCGCCTTGCGCAGGAGCAGCATCTGGAGCCGGCCTTGGCCGATGCCGCCGCCGATTGACAGCGGAATCTCGTCGTTCATGATCATCCGGTGGTAGGGCAACGAGAGCCGGTCAAGCTGACCCGAAAGCTCAAGCTGCTTCCTGAGGGTCTCTTTTGTGACCCGGATGCCCATTGACGACAGCTCATGGCGACGCTTGGTCAGGTGGTTCCAGACCAGGATATCGCCGTTCAGGCCGTGCGTATCCTTGCCGGTTTCTTTCGACGTATCGGTCACCCAGTCGTCGTAGTCCGCGGCGCGCATCTCGTGCGGGTAGCCGTCCTTCAAGACCCAGCCGATGCCGATGATGAAAACCGCGGGCGAGTAGTCGTTCAGGATTCTCGTCTCGCGCTGCTTTCTCGGCAGGTCCGGGTAGCGCTCGAGGATTTCCTCGGCGTGGATGAACGTCAGCTCTTTGGGCAGGTTCGGGTAGCGCGGGTCCTTGAGCTGCGGGTACATCTGCTGCACAAAGTCCTCGGCGCCGGTGATGACCTTCCATATCTTGCGGACAATCATCTTCAGAAACTCGAGGTTCCGGTCCTCGGCGGTGATTACCCGCTCCCAGTCCCACTGGTCAACATACGATGAGTGGTCGTGGTCGAGGAAGTAGTCCTTGCGCACGGCGCGCATGTCGGTATTGATGCCCTCGCCGACCGTGCAACCGTACTGCTTCAGGGCCCACCGCTTCCATTTCGTCGCCGCTTGGACAATCTGGGCGTTGATGCGCGGCGAGATGCCGAGTCCGCACGGGAAGTCAATCGGCGTGCGCGAACCGTCGCGGTCCAAATTGTCGTTCAGGCCACTCTCCTTCTCGACGATGAGCGGCACTTGGACCATCTGCAGGTTCAGCTCTTTAGCCAAACCATCCTCAACGTAGCGCTTGACTGCATAGAGTGCGCGCTGGGTCTCCTTGTTGTCAAGGATCGGCCGGTAGTCTACCGGCAGCAACTTCTCCACTTCCTCATACGTCGAGACGCCAGGTCCGGCCAGGTCTGCGGCTTTTCCGACCTTGCCCGGTTTGGGCATGAAGGTGGGCGCCTTCTTTGCCGGCTTGACAGGCTTCTTTGCGACCTTCTTGCCGGCCGGTTTCTTCGCGGTCTTCTTCACGGCCTTCTTGGCCGCTTTCTTCTTCTTCGGCATAATCATGTCTCCTTTGCCAATGGCCTAAGGTATTGTTGGTACGGGTGTTATGGGGCCTGAGTCGAGCCGACTCCGGCTCCGTCGTTCGAGTAGTTCGATGCGACATTCCCTCAACGGGGCGATAAGATTAGTCCGGTCGCGGCCGATAGTCAAGTCCGATTTCGGCCCCCGGTTCCGAGATTGACCGCTTTCATCTTCTTCTCCTGCTCCGCGACCAAATCCTCCCTCTCCTTTGATGGAAGAGGGCACGGGTGTTGACGGCCGTTGCGGAAGTAACTAGAATTCGACCTTCCGTGATGCCACTGAAAACCCAGGAGCAGACATGAAAGCCACCGACATCGGCAGTGTCGTGAAGCAAATCGAGAAGCAGAATGTTCGGTTTGTCCAGCTTTGGTTCACCGATGTGCTCGGTTTCCTCAAAGGTGTCACCATCCCGGTGACACAGCTCGGCCGGGCGCTGGAGCACGGCATGGCATTCGACGGCTCCTCAATTGAAGGCTTCGCCCGCATCGAGGAGTCGGACATGACCGTCCGGCCTGACCCGGCGACCTTTGCGGTGCTGCCCTGGGAAGTTCAGGGCGAGCGTGCCGGCCGAATGTTCGGCGACGTGATGACCCCAGCAGGCAAACCGGTCGGCTCTGACCCGCGCCACGTGCTGCGCCGGGTCGTCGAACGTTGCCACAAACTGGGCTTTACGCCCTATGCCGGTTGCGAGCTGGAGTGCTTCTACTTCAAGAGCTCGTCTGAGCCTGAGTTTCTTGACCATTCCGGCTACTTCGACATCACGCCGGTCGCAGTCGCAGAACGGGTCCGGCACGACACCATCAGCGCACTTGAGTCACTGGGCGTGCCGGTTGAATATGGCCACCACGAAGTATCAAAGAGCCAGCACGAGGTTGACCTGCGCTACACCGACGCCCTGACCATGGCCGACAACGTCGTCACCGCCCGATTCGTCGCCAAGCAGGTGGCCCAGGCCAACAACGTCCACGTCAGCTTCATGCCCAAGCCGGTATTCGGCATCAACGGCTCCGGCATGCACGTCCACCTCTCGCTCTTCCGCAATGGGAAGAACGCCTTCTTCGATTCACGCAAACCGCTCAATCTCTCCGAGGTCGCTCGGCAGTTCATTGCCGGCCTGCTCAAGTACGCGGCCGAAATCACCGCGGTTACAAACCAATGGGTCAACTCCTACAAGCGGCTTGTGCCGGGTTACGAAGCGCCGGTCTACGTCTCGTGGGCGCAAATGAACCGCTCGGCTCTGGTGCGCGTGCCGGCGTTCGACGCCAAAAGACCCAATGCCTGCCGGGCTGAATACCGTTCGCCCGACCCGGCCTGCAATCCCTATCTTGCCTTTGCCTGCCTCTTTGCCGCCGGGCTGGCCGGCATCGAACAGAAACTGAAGCTCGGGCCGCCGACCTCGGACAACATCTACCGCATGACACCGGAAGAACGCAAGGCCGCAGGCATCAGCTCGCTCCCATCGGACCTAATCGGCGCGGTACTCCAGGCCGAGTCGAGCCGCTTCGTGCGCGAAACCTTGGGCGACGAACTGTTCGAGCACTTCATCCGCAACAAAAAGCTCGAATGGGACGAATACCGGGCGCAAGTCACTGAGTACGAGCTGAGGCGCTACCTGCCCATTCTATAGCCAGAGCCGACGTCGTACACGGCCGCACGCATGGCGCGAAGGCCGGCCGGACAACTGATTTCTATACTGCAAGCTCAGTCGGCAGCGAAACTGGATTCAGCCCTGCCGCCGCAGCCGTGAGCAGACCTGCTAACGCGTCCGCTGCTAGACCAGTTCTGCTAAGTGCTCACGAAACCTGCACCTAGTTCGGCATTGGGGTCGCAATGGGGAACGGTTCCCCAACTCACTCCCGAGACCACTCAAGACAGCAGATTCTCAACCGCTACTAGCACTCGAAGTTACGCACATACATGACTTAGGTCGTTTCTCGAGCCACTTGCTGGCTCCACCTGCCAAAAGCCACGGTCTTCGACCAACTGCGCAGTTCGTGCTGGCTATCTACTCGCTGGGCATCGATTGGCAATCCGAAACAACACACGCGCCGACCCGGGCAGGAATGAGCAGAAGAAAGATTCCGCGGGAACCAAAATCATGCATAATAGAATTAGTGCCTGATATTAGTTATGCTTGAACTAATACCACCCGACAGGAAATTGAATCGAAAAATTTGACAGGGTCAAAATCTAATTGGCGTCTGAAGATATTAGTTGACATACTCTAGAAATTGAGTTATAATGATGACATGGCAGAATTCGAATCTATTTCAAAAGACACCAGTGTCTCTGGGGTGAGTGCGCCCAGAGAAACCAAGGCCGAGCGGTTCAAGCGGCTGGCAACTAAACGGACGCAGAACGTCCTCTACGCGCTGCGCGTCCTTGGCAACTGCGCCAACCGCAGCGCCTATGAGTATACGAACGAAGACGTGAAGAAAATATTCACCGCCATCGAAAAACAGGTTGATGAGGTCAAGCTTAGGTTCAAGGACACGGGGAACCTTGAGTTTAAGCTATAGGATGGAGCAGTGCGAATTGGCCGATGAGGTGCCGACTGACCGAATTGAAACACGGGCCACCGCCTTTCCCGAGGCGAGCTATCGAGCACTGGGTTTGGACCAATTAGTGGTCTTCTGCGTGGACCGGATTCTCGCCAGCGGCGAGGAATGCACGTTTGAGAGACTTGTGTGTGAGTGCTTTACACTCTTCCCTTGCAAGTTCGCACTGGAGCGTTATCCCCAATGGCCAGACTCTGCCAGAGTCAACAAGTCATGGCTTAGGTGCAGAACTGACAGGAAGTGGATTGCTGGGACCGTGAAGACCGGTTTCACAATGACACCAGCCGGCAAGAGGGTCGCGCAGCAGGTTTCAGTCGAGCTGCACCAAGCACCCCGAGGAACACATGCTCCAGCGCCCGCAGACCGTGAAAGGTGGAGAGCGATACTGAACCACATTCGAAGACACAGCTCGTTCCGCACATTCCTGCGCGACCGAACCACGTTCAACCCGAGTATCGAGGACGTGCGCGACGTGCTCGTGACCACGGATGACACGCCAACAAGGGCGGTCAAGGGGAATCTGGCATATTTCAAGCAGGTAGCTGAAGCATACCGCGACTCGGATATATCCGCCTTCCTGGATGTCTGCGGACAGGTTCTAGAACTAGCCAGGCAGAAGTGCGAAAGAAAGAGATGCTAGATGGACAGCAACCTGACTTTCCGCCCACCGCAAGACTTGACCTTCGCCCCGAGACTCGCCGGGCAACTGTCCCAGGGGACGATTCGAAGTGTCGTGGATGCGCTGGTGGAGCTTATCACAAACAGTGATGACAGCTACCATGCATTGGAGGAGGATGGAAATCCGACGGCCGGGAGCATTCAGGTGCTCGTGGTCAGGAGTGGAACCAAGTGCAAGTACCTAGAAGTCCGTGACCACGCGGCAGGCATGGAGATGCCGCAACTGGAAGAGGCCCTCGTCTTCGGAGGCGAAACCAGCGGGTTCTACAAGGGACGCAAAGTCAGAGGGCTGTTTGGCCGCGGTCTAAAGGAGTCCATCATCGCGCTGGGGAGTGGTGAAATAGCCACCGTGCGTGACAACAAAATCTCGGTGGCTAAACTCTACTGGGACCCAAGCTGCCGCGGGAGTAAGGTGAAGTTCTCCAATGAGCCGGTCACTGCTGGCGAGATTTTCCGGACCGAGTATGGCCTGCTCGAAGGAAGTGGCACCGTTGTTCGTATCCAAGTCCTCAACGACAAGATAGCCTGCCCATCAATGCAGACTCTCAAGCGTCAGCTCGAGAACCACTATGTCCTGCGGGATATCATGTCATCGGACCGCCGATCCGTGGAGCTAACGCTCAAGCACGAGAACGGGTCTGGCAAGGGGGGCAAACTCAGCGAAACGCAGCGTCTTCGATTCACCCCGCCAAGTGCCGTGGTCGTGGCCGAACGAGAAATAGAACTGCACCGCTTCGGGGACAAGATTCAAATACGCGTGCTTGAGAGCAGAGAAGGTCCTCTTGAGCAACCTAAGCATAATCCGTATGCGAGAGCTGGACTCCTCATCCGGACCGAAGGAGCTATTCTAGACAACGAGCTGTTCAGATTCACGTATGAAGACGCGGCGCGCTATTTTCTCGGCGAAGTACAGTGCCCGGGGATAGCTGAGCGGGTACGTGCGGGGGACTTCGGGATCATAGACCAGAACCGCGCGGGCATCGAATGGAATCATGACTATTGTCGAGCAATCCAAGCTGAGGTCGAACGCATACTGGAACCTCTCATTCAGAAGAAGAAACGTGAGCTCAATATCGGGAAGCAGGGCGAGGCCAGCTCGTCCGCCCAGCGTAAGGTGAACCGGTTGTGCAAGATACTGAACCAATTGGCTAAGCAGGAGCTTGAGGACGACATGGAAACCGACCATCCGGGGCTGCTCGACATCGCCTGCCTGACACTCGTGCCCTGCGTGGCGAACGTGCCTCCCGGCGGCGAGAGAGTGCTTACAGTATACGTCCCCAAAAGGGACGTCCTCTCCCTGCTGCCCGACCCAATCGCACAACTGACGTCAGACAATGACATGGTGCCATTTGTCCGGGAGGGCGCAGACGGCACGGTCTCGGCTGTACTAGAAACATCACTGGTCTTGCGCGCACACCCCGACTATCCTGAAACCTACTGCTACGGTTGGGTGAAGGTTCGAGGAGACCTTCGGGGCGAGCAAGCCACGGTCACTTGTCGTTTGGGCAATTTGCCCCCAGCTACTGCTGTTGTGTCTGTTGCTCCCCCGAAGAGGATGGGCTGCAGGCGACGCCCGCCACGCAAAGGCGGGATGTTCACCGACATCAAACCCGATACGCGGCCTCAGCCTTATCATCGCGTTCTGTACGAGGAGAGTTCGGGCGTGATCTACATCTGCGTGAACTTCCCCGGCGTATCCAAGATTCTATCTCCGCGACTAGATGAGATCGAACAGCCTCAAGGCAGCATGCTCTGCGCTGAGCTAGTGCTGGAAGCATTCTGCGGCGTCCTGGCCCGCAAGAACTTTCGCAGGAGTAAAGCAGTCATCACGACTCTGGAAACAGCACCTGAGGCGGTATTCAAAGAACTACAGCGACTGCAGCGTGAGTACGGAGAAGCGATCTATTCGGCAGTCGTAGAGAAGGGCTAGCTTGGCAGCGAGCGGCGCGGCAGCGAAACACTTTCTGCCTAAGGAGGAATGAGTGATTGAAAACAACCCAACAAATGTACTGGCGGCGTTTGAGCTGCTACTGGAGGAGCTTGAGGCAGAGGTCGAGTTCACCAATAAAGTCGGGGCAAAGGCCTTTGAGGACCGGAACTACGAGCGAGCAAAGGAAGCACTGGAGAGGGTCGGGTTCCTGACCGCCTTCCGGCACAAGGTCGTGGTCTTACGCGGTGAGTGGGAGACCCTTGCGGCGTCCGAGGTCGAGGAAGACGACGAGGCTCGAGTGCAGAGGCGCAATCTCGGACGGTTGCGCCGAGGAATGAGAACACGCGAAGAAGCTTACGTCCAACCTATTCTCAAGGCTCTTGTGGAAATGGGCGGGTCCGCGCGGATGAACGAGGTGCTCGACCGCGTCGGCCAGTTGATGAAAGGAGTACTAAAAGACGTTGACCGGGAGCCCTTGGCGTCCGACTCAGACATGCCGCGCTGGCGCAACGCCGCGCAGTGGGCGCGCTGGACCATGGTCAAGGATGGCCTGCTGAAACCCGATTCCCCGAAAGGGACGTGGGAGATAACCGATGCCGGGCGAAGGGCGCTTGAGCGCTTGTCGTCCTGAGATTGATGGCCTTTTGCCAATGGAGTTCCGGAGCACGTGACTCTTTGTCCTGACTGTTGCTACCGAGACTGCCCGCCCGTTTCGGCCGGCTGATGGCCTCCCTGGAAGAGTCTTCGGGCTTCGACGATTCTTCGGCACTGCGTGCCTCGAAATGACAATGTGCTGGTTCCGGGATCTGGAACGAGTGCTTGACAGGGGCGGGCGCGGTCTTATCATTTATCCGCGTTGCAGCTTCCTGATTCGCTCGCCGTTGCCAACGAGAAGAAGATTCTGCTCGTTGTTCTTGACGGGCTGGGCG
>FWPV01000520.1_pt1 | contig 120781 bp, 121 predicted proteins | sample 2228371 | NCBI WGS metagenome assembly FWPV01 (sample SAMEA103939776, study PRJEB20133) | metagenome | reverse complement strand
ATGCCGGCGCCGCAGGCGTGGTCCAGCACGGTCTGGCCCGGCGACAACGGACCGATGTCCGCCTCGCGCGTCATCATCAGCGGGTTGCCCACGCCGGCGAAGCGCGCCGTGGCGAGCGCAGATAACTGCGCCAGCTCGTCCGGGTCGTAGCCCAGATAGCGCGCGGCGTAGTCCGGCCCGCGGTGGAAGTGAAAGTCGCCCTCGGGTTCTCTGGCGACGCGTTCGTAGGTTGCGCGCACCTGGTCGCGCAGATAGCCGGTGTCGAAACCGGCGGGACAATGGCTTGCCATGATCGTCTCCTTTGTCTCGAATGACCCCCTCTCCCTTGATGGGAGAGGGATGGGGTGAGGGTGAGGGACACCGCGTACCCCCATCCCAGCCTTCCCCCACAAGGGGGGAAGGAGTTTGTGCGGCTCAGGCCGCAACCACCTCTTCAGCAGCCGCCCCCGTCGCCGCATCGAACGCCTGCGCAATCGGCGCCAACGCCTCCGCGATGCGCGCTCCTTGCGCTGGACTCACCAGAGCGCCGATCACGCCCGCGAAGCGCTCGTCCTGCACGCCGGACAGGATGTACTGCCAGCGGTAGGCGGCGAGCACCGTGTCGTGGACGCGCTGCACCTGCTCCACGCTGAAGGCGCGGCCGCAATGGCTGAGGAAGTAATGCGCGTCAGCCTGGGCCTGGCTCTGCAGGATGCCGTCCACCGCGCCCACCAGCGCAATCAGATCGTCCACCCCCTGGTCGCGCTGCGCGTCGGTGAGCTTGGCGTCCTCCCGCTTCCATTCGAGCTCGTCGAGGATCGCGTGCTGCGATTCCTCGCGCCAGTGGAACAGGAACACGTCTTTCCACAAGGGATCGATGTGCTGCTCAGGGTCGATGCTGGAGCGGTAGTGTTGCTGGGTGAACAGCTCGATGTGGCAGGTGAGTCCCAGCACCGCCCAGGTGGATTTCGACAGCACCACGGAAGCGACGGCATTGGGCTCGGCCACACAGGCGTAGCCCGCGGGCATGTCCTCGCCCATCAGCGCGTCCAGGCGGCGGAACATCTCCTGATGCTTCAGCTCCTCGTCCGTGAAGCGCACCAGCGCTTCGAGCGCGACCTGGTCGCCCAGCCAGTGTTCGCGGCTGATCTCCAGCACCTTGGCGCCGATGAAGCGCTCCACCAGGCCGAAGATGTTGGCGTAGGTGCGGCCCTGCACTTGGGACAGCAGCCGCTGCTCGTCCGCGCTCAGGAAGTCGAGGCGCGACACCAGCGACAGTCCATCGGGCAGAAAAGGCTTGGAGAAATCGAAGCGCCGGCCGCGGATCACGTCGCGCTCGATCTCCCAGCGGATGCGCTTGGAGGTTTCCACGCACTTGGCGTAGCGGGATGGGTTGGCTGTGTGAGTGCTTGTTTGCATGATGGTCTCCTTGTCTTGGGGGTCTTGGTTTGATCACATGCCGATCAACTGGGCGCTCAGGCCCTGGCGGCGTACCTGTTCGATGATGGTTTTGGCGGCGGTGGCATCCGGGTCGTAATCCACCGTCACCAACCGCGGCCGTGCGCCGGGGCGGACCTGCGTCACCCCCTCGATGTGGCTCAGCGCCCCTTGCAAGGCGGCGAGTTCGTCGATCTCCAGCGCGTGGTCCAGGTGTACGAGGACATTGGCGTGATGCGTGCTCATTGCGGTCTCCTTTCTCTGCGTTGTTGCCCGGCGGCGCCGGGAAAAGTCCGACGGCGGGGCGGCTGACAAAATCAGCGCGCCTTGCCGATGACTGCAGAATAGGGAGCGGGTGTAGCGGGGATGTTTAGACTTGGATGGGGAATTGTTTCAGGACGGTAGAGGACTTGGTGAAATCGTGGCAGGCCAGGATGCGCGGCAAGCACTGCACATCGGGGCCACGCTCGCACTGGGTGATCATGCCCTAAGCGGGAGGCGGGATGCCCGGTTCTCCGGCGGATGACGCTTTTCTTGCCAACAACCCGGCCAGCAGATCATGCAATGCCCCGGCATCCACCGGCTTGCGCACCACCGCGCGCACGCCGATCTTCTCGACCGTTGCGTCGTCCAGCGCTTCGCGGTAGCCGGTGTAAAGGATCACCGGCAAATCGGGGCGCAGCAGCAGCATGTCCTGCGCCAGCTCCAGGCCGGTGAGACCGGGCATGGTCTGGTCCAGCAGCACGGCGTCGAAGGCGTGCGGGGTCTGGGCGAAAACATCGCGCGCGGCGGGGGCGTGGGTCATCACAGTGACGTCGAGCCCCCAGTCGCCGAGCAGGTCCCGCATGAATTCGGCCACCGCTGTCTCGTCGTCCACCACCAGCACGTGGCCGCGCAGGCGGACCCGCCCACCCCGCGTCGTTGCTCCGGCGCACTGGGCCTGGCTCACCGCCGCGCCCTTGAGCGGCGGAAACAGTACGCGGAAGCTCGCGCCCTGCGGCGTGCTCTCGACGATGATGTGCCCGCCGTGCTCGTGGACGATGCCGTGCACGGTGGCCAGCCCCATGCCGCTGCCCTTGCCGACCTCTTTCGTGGAATAGAAGGGTTCGAACATGCGCTCCATCACCTCCGGCGCGATGCCGGGTCCTTCGTCCCTCACGACAAGCTCGACGCAGGGGCCGCTCACCTTCCGGCGGCACGAGGCGCACACCACGTCATGCAGGTCCGACTCGCGCACGGCGATGCGCAGCGTGCCCCGCCCTTGCATGGCGTCGGCGGCGTTGATGCAGAGGTTCATGAGAACCTGTTCCACCTGCACCGGGTCGAGCAGCAGCGGCGGCAGATTGCGCGCGAGCTGCGTTTTCAGGACCACGCTGGAAGGCAGGCTGGCGGCGAGCAGCTGCAACGCCTCCTCGACCGTGGAGGCGAGGAACAAGGGCCGCGGTTCGCCGCGCCGGCCGCGGCTGAAGGTGAGCAGCTGCTGGATCAGGTCGCGCGCCCTTTGCCCCGACTGCCCGGCGCGCTCCAGGTAGCGCGCGAGCTTGACGTCGCCGCGCTCCTCCAGCGCCTCGGTCACCATGCCGACGTAGCCCATCAGGCTGGTGAGGATGTTGTTGAAGTCGTGGGCGATGCCGCCGGCGAGGTGGCCGATGGCTTCCATCTTCTGCGCCTGGCGCAGCTGGTTCTCGAGCTGCGCGCGCTCCGATTCGGCTTGCTTGCGCTTGGTGATGTCGCGCGTGATGGCAAGCAGTCGTTCGACGCCACCAATCAGCGCCCGTTTGATGTGCACCTCGTCCCAGGCCAGTGTGCCGTCCTTGTTGCGGCGATGCCACTCTAGGGATAGGGACCCATCACGCTTGGCTTGCTCGATGAAGGCGGCGGCACCTTCGCGTGTGTAGGGCGGTACACCGGAGCCCAGATCGCCAGGCATCAGGTGCTGAAACTCCTCCCGCGTATAACCGTAGGCCCGACACGCAGCGGGGTTGACATCGAGAATGGCGCCGGTGTCGAGATCATGCACAAAGATGCAGTCCTCCACTGCCTCGAAGATTGCCTGATAGCTCGCCTCCGACTGACGTCGTGCTTCTTCAGTGGCGAGGCGCTCCAGTTCGGCGGCAGCGCGTGCGGCAAAAATGCTGAGCACCGTTTCCACGCGCCGCTGGTCCGGCAGCGGGCCGCGATGCAACACGGCGATTACGCCCAGTGGCTTGCCCGCGCTGTCGTTGAGCGGTGCGCCGGCATAGCCGGTGAGGCTGAGCGCGCTCAACATGTTGTCGCCGACGTATTTTCTTTCGACGCCGTCGCGCACGTAGAAGCAGCCGCGACCCACCACCTCGCGGCAGGGCGTTTGTGCCAGATCGTACTCCAGGTTGTCCGAGATCCGGCCGTCGAGGCAGACCGCGACGGTCTGCACGTGCGCCGGCTGGCCGGGGAGCAGCCGGCCGACGAAGGCAAGATCCACGCCGAGCGTGGCCGCGAGGTAGCGTACGATGGAATCGAACACCTTGTGCCCGCTCACGCCCGCCACGCCGAGGGCGAGGGTGTAGAGCAGGTCGTCGTCAGCGGAGGTTTCCGGCCGGGTCATGGGTGAGACAGCCTCCAAGCGGGTTGTGTCCATGGTCGAAGCCTAGCACCCTTGGTGCCCGCCCAGCCGCGCCGGCTACAAACCTGAAACAATCGAAACAAAAAAGCGAGCGCGCGTTCAGACGGCTTGGGGCGCGAACATGTACCCCAGGCCCCGCACGGTGCGCAGCACCCGCGGGTGCTCCGGGTCGGGCTCGATCTTCTTGCGCAACCGGGCGATGCGAATGTCGATGCTGCGGTCGAGCGGGTCCCAGTCGCGGTTCTGCGCCAGGGCAAACAGCTGCTCGCGGGACAGTGGCCGGTTGGGGCGTTCCGCGAACACGCGCAGCAGTTCGAATTCGGCGCGGGTGATGGGCACCTCGGTGCCGTCGGCGGCGGTGAGCAGGCAGGTATCCAGGTCGAGGGTGCACAGGCCGAAGCGCACGCGGCGCGGGTGTTCGGTGGCTTGGATCGCGGAGGGTGCGGCCTCGGCGCCGCGCGGATAGCGGCGCAGCACGCTCTTGATGCGGGCGCGCAGCTCTCTCAGGTCGAAAGGCTTGGCCAGGTAGTCGTCGGCGCCCACTTCCAGGCCGACGATGCGGTCCACGGTATCGCCGGCGCCGGACACCATGATGATGCCCAGGTCGTAGTTCTCGCGCAGGTGGCGCGCGAGGCTGAGGCCGTCCTCGCCCGGCAGGCCGACGTCGAGCAGGACCAGCTGCGGCACCCGCTCGGCGAGCAGGGCGCGCGCGCCGGCGCCGTTGCCTGCGGTGCGCACCTCGTAGCCGTGCTCCGTCAGGTAGTCGCGCAACATGCCGCAGATCTGCGGGTCGTCATCGACGATCAACACGGAAGCCGCATCCGGCATCGTGCTCCTCCTGCTTTTTGTTGTCGGCGCAGTATAGCAGTCCGGGCGCGGCTTACAGCCGATGGCGCTGGTCGCCGCGGGTAAAGCCCATCAGTTCGCCCTCGATGCCTTTGCCCAGCGCGATGGCCTTGAACAGCTCCCCCATCTCGGCCGGGGAGAGCAGGCGCTGCGCCTGATTGGCCAGCGGCAGATAGGCGGCGACGTCGGCGGGCGACACTTCGCCCAGCAGCTCGGTGATGCCGCAGCTGATCAGGAGATTCGCCTGGGTGGCGTAGCCGAGCAACGCCAGGCCATGGGTCGTGCCCGCCTTGGCGATCGCGCTGAAGTCCACATGGGCGGTGATGTCCGTGAGTCCCGGCCAGAGGAAGGGATCGACGTGGGCGTGGTGGCGGTAGTGGCACATGAGCGTGCCCTCATGGCGCTGGGGGTGGTAGTACTCGCTGCGCCCGAAGCCGTAGTCGATGAACAGCATGAGGCCGCGTTCCAAGCATTGCGCCAGGCTGGCGACGAAGGCGGGGGCGGCGAGGTTGACTTCGGTCAGGTAGCCGTCGGGCAGGGCCAGTTCGTCTGCGGCGTCGCGCAGCACGGCTGATTCACATGGGCGCTCGCTCCAGGCAAAGCCCGCTGCCTGGGCCACGACCCCCCGCTCCAGCAGCACGCCGTCGCGGCGCACCAGGATGTGGACGGGCATGGCATCCAGCACTTCGTTGCCGAGGATTGCGCCGGTGAAGGTCTGTGGCAAGCGGTCGAGCCAGTTCACCCGGGTCAGCAGCTGCGGCGCGCGGGCCGAGAGCGTGTCGAGCTGGCGCGCCTTGAGCTCCGCCGACAGCTCCAGGATCAGGTAGCGGTCGGGCAGGGCATTCAGCCGTTCCAGTTCCAGCAGCAGGTCCGCTGCCAGCTTGCCACTGCCGGCGCCGATCTCGAGCACGTCGCCGCCGGTCTGATCCAATACCTGCGCAACCTGGCGCGCGAGGGTGCGGCCAAACAGGGTGGAGAGCTCCGGCGCCGTGGTGAAGTCGCCCGCGAGGCCGAACTTGGTGGCGCCTGCGGCGTAATAGCCAAGCCCCGGGGCGTACAACGCCAGTTCCATGTAGCGCGCGAAGGAAATCCAGCCGCCGGCCTTGGCGATTTCATCATGGATATGCGCTGCCACCCGCGCGCTGTGCGCGGCGGCGTCCGGGTCAGGCGCCGGCAGTGCAGCACGGGCAGGTAGAGGGGCCATCGGCGACTATGATAAATTGGCGTTTTCCGCGCCCAATCACACACTTGCAGCGAGGATTTGCATTCTAGCCGCAAGTGTTCCGCGAAGCCATGACGCATCAGGCCCCAGAAAAAGTCGTGCTCATCACCGGCGGCGCCAAGCGCGTGGGCGCCGCCATTTGTCGCCTGCTCCACGCCACCGGCGCGCGGCTGATGGTGCATTACCGTTCGTCGCGCGGCGAGGCGCTGGCCCTGGCCGAGGAGCTCAACGCCCGGCGTGCCGACTCGGTGGCCCTGGTGCAGGCCGACCTGCTCGACATCGCTGGCCTGCCACGCCTGGTGCACGACACCGTGGCCAAATTCGGCAGGCTCGACGTGCTGATCAACAATGCATCCAGCTTCTATCCCACCGAGGTCGGCAGGATCACCCTGGACAACTGGGACGACCTTATGGGCACCAATCTCAAGGCGCCGCTGTTCCTGTCCCAGGCGGCGGCCGATGCCCTGCGCCATGCCCATGGCTGCATCGTCAACATCGCCGACATCCACGCCGAGCGGCCGATGAAGGCTTACGTGGTGTACAGCATCGCCAAGGCGGGTCTGGTGGCCATGACCAAGTCGCTGGCGCACGAGCTGGGGCCGAACGTGCGGGTGAACGCCATCGGTCCAGGCCCCATCATCTGGCCGGAGGACGACCCCACCTTCGACGAGGCCGAGCGCCGCCGCATCATCGCCCACACTTTGCTCAAGCGCGAAGGCAGTCCGGAAGAGATCGCACGGGCGGTGAAATTTTTGATTTATGAGGCCACCTACACCACCGGCCAGATGCTGGCGGTGGATGGCGGGCGGAGCGCGAGTCTATGACTTCTGGTTTTAACCACAAAGAGCACGAAGAGCACAAAGTAAAACCTGAAGACTCTCTTTGTGTTCTTCGTGGTGCGGCTTTTAACTGTTGAGAAACATGATCGAAGCCATCAAGCCGCCCAAGTCCCTCCTCACCGCCGCCGGCCGCGCCATCGGCGACTATGGCATGATCCGCGACGGTGACCGGGTGCTGCTGGGACTCTCTGGCGGCAAGGACAGCCTGTCTTTGCTGCACATCCTGCTCGACCTGCAGAAAAAGGCGCCGATCAAGTTCGAGCTCGCCGCCGCTACCGTCGACCCGCAGTCGGAGGACTTCGACCCGAGCCCGTTGCAGGACTACGTGCCCCGGCTCGGGATTCCCTATTTCTTCGAAAGTTTTCCCATCGTGGAGCAGGCGAAGAAATCCATGGAGGGCGATTCCTTCTGCGCGTTTTGTTCGCGCATGCGCCGCGGCATGCTCTACGGCTGCGCACGGCGCGAGGGCTACAACGTGCTTGCCCTGGCGCAGCATCTGGACGACGCGGCGGAAACCTTCCTGATGTCCGCGTTCTTCGGCGGCAAGCTGCGCACCATGCAGGCGCACTACGTGAACGACGCCGGAGATGTGCGCATCATTCGCCCGCTCATCTATGCCCGCGAGCGGCAGACCGCCGCGTTTGCCCGAAATGCCGGGTTGCCGGTGATCCAGGAAAACTGCCCTGCCTGTTTCGCCATGCCCACCGAGCGCATGCACATGAAGACGGTGCTGGCCCAGCTCGAGCATGACAATCCCAAGTTGTTTCCCAACCTGCTCAGCGCCATGCGGCCACTGTTGGGCGTGATGGTGGAGGGCAAGCGCAAGATGCCGGTGCACCACAAGACCGATCCCTTGGTTCTCGATTAGAAGAGCATCCGCATGAAACCAGAGACCCAACGCCGCATCACTTCCTTCCGGCCGCCCATGCGCACGCTCATGGGGCCCGGGCCGTCCGACGTGCATCCGCGCGTACTGGAAGCGCTGGGCCGTCCGACCATCGGCCACCTGGACCCGGCCTTCGTCGAGATGATGGAAGAGCTGAAAATCCTGCTGCGCTATGCGTTCCAGACCGACAACGAGCTGACCTTCCCGGTGTCCGGACCCGGCTCGGTGGGCATGGAAAGCTGCTTCGTCAACCTGGTGGAGCCGGGCGACAAGGTGATCGTGTGCGTCAACGGCGTGTTCGGCAACCGCATGGTGGAAAACGTGAAGCGCTGCCACGGCGAGCCCATCATCATCAAGGACAACTGGGGCGAGCCGGTCGATCCGAACAAAGTGGAGGATGCGGCTAAGCGCCATCCCGGCGTGAAGGTCGTCGCCTTCGTCCACGCCGAGACTTCCACCGGCGTGCAGTCGGATGCCAAGGCGCTGGCGGCGCTGGCGCACCGGCACGGCGCGCTCACCATCGTCGATGCAGTCACCTCCCTCGGTGGCTCCGAATTGAAAGTGGACGAGTGGCAACTGGACGCCGTGTACTCCGGCAGTCAGAAATGCCTGTCCTGCACGCCTGGGTTGTCGCCTGTGACCTTCAGCCCGCGCGCGGTGGAGACCGTGCAGAAGCGCAAGGCCATTGGCCAGAGCTGGTTCATGGATTTGAGCCTGGTGCTCGGCTACTGGACCGCCGCCAAGCGCACCTACCACCATACCGCGCCCATCAATGCGCTCTACGGCCTACACGAGGCGCTGGTGATCCTGCAGGAAGAGGGCATCGAGAACGCCTGGAAGCGTCACTACGAAAATCATCTCAAGCTCAAGGCGGGGCTGGAAAAGCTCGGCCTGGAGTTTCTGGTCGCCGAGCCCTATCGCCTGCCGCAGCTCAATGCGATCAAGGTGCCGGGCGGCGTGGACGAAGCCGAGGTGCGCCGGCGGCTGCTCCACGAATACAACCTGGAAATCGGCGCCGGTCTCGGCGAGCTGGCTGGCAAGATCTGGCGCATCGGCCTCATGGGCTACGCCAGCCGGCAGGAGAACGTGGACCGCTGCCTCGCCGCGCTGGGGGAAGTCATCGGCCGGTAGGCGCGGATTCGCTGACGGCTCCTCTCGGCCGAGGCCACCGCCACCGAACGGCTCGCATGCGGCGTGCGGCTTCCACCATGTTGGCCAGGGCCGCTTCGGTTTCCGGCCAGGCACGGGTTTTCAGTCCACAGTCGGGATTCACCCACAGGTTTTCGGCGGGAATGACCTGGGCTGCTTTCTCCAGCAGCCCGGTCATTTCCTCCACGCTCGGCACCCGTGGCGAGTGCACGTCGTACACGCCCGGACCGATCGCGTTCGGATAGCGGAATGCGCCGAAGGCGCGAAGCAGTTCCATGTCTGAGCGGCTGGTCTCGATGGTGATCACGTCTGCGTCCAGCTCGGCGATGGCTGGCAGAATGTCGTTGAACTCCGCATAACACATGTGGGTATGGATCTGGGTGTCATTGCGCACGCCGGCGGCGGCGAGGCGGAAGGCCCGTGCAGCCCAGCCCAGGTAGGTCTTTTGCGCCCCGCGCCGCAGTGGCAGCCCTTCGCGCAGGGCCGGCTCGTCGATCTGGATGATGGCGATGCCGGCGCGCTCCAGGTCCAGCACTTCGTCCCGGATGGCGAGCGCGATCTGCAAGGCGCTGATCTCGCGCGGCTGGTCGTCGCGCACGAAGGACCACTGCAGGATGGTGACGGGGCCGGTGAGCATGCCCTTCATCGGCTTGGTGGTGAGGCTTTGGGCGTAGGTCGTCCACTCCACGGTCATCGGCCGCGGCCGGGCCACGTCGCCGAACAGGATGGGTGGCTTCACGCAGCGGGAGCCGTAGGACTGCACCCAGCCGTTGCGGGTGACGGCGAAGCCGTCCAGCTGTTCGCCGAAATATTCCACCATGTCGTTGCGCTCGGCCTCACCGTGCACCAGCACGTCGAGCCCCAATTTCTCCTGCACGGCAACCGCGTGCGCGATCTCCGCGCGCATGGCTTGCCGGTATCCGGCCGCGTCCAGCTCGCCCCGCCGGTGCGCCGCGCGGGCGCCGCGAATCGCCGGGGTCTGCGGAAAAGAGCCGATGGTGGTGGTGGGAAAATCCGGCAGGCCGAGACGGGCGCGCTGCGCCGTTTGCCGCACCGGAAACGAGGCAGATCGGCGGTCGGCATCGGGCGGTGAAGAGGTCAGGGCAGCCAGCCGCGCGGCCACTGCGGGTCGGTGTACTCGCGGGCTAGCGCGCCGGCCTGCCCGCGCGGCCCGCTGCGCGGACCAATCGGTGGGCTCATCGCTCAATGCGCGCTTCAATTCGTTCAGCTCGCCCAGCTTTTCCTGGGCGAAGGCCAGCCAGGATTTCAGTTCCGCATCCAAATCGGACTCCGCTTCGAGCGTCACCGGAACGTGCAGCAGCGAGCAGGACGGCGCGATCCACAACTCGCCGCGCGTCTCGGCGATGGGCCGCAGATGCGCCAGGGCCGCGTCCAGATCGGTGCGCCAGACGTTGCGTCCGTCCACGATGCCTATGGACAAGAGCTTGTGCGCCGGGAGCCAGTCCAGCGCGCCGGGCAGGTCTTCTGCGCCGCGTACTGCATCGAGGTGCAGGCCGGCCACGGGCAGCTGGCAAGCCAGACGCAGGTTGTCCTGCAGCGGCGAGAAATACGTGGCGAGCAGGAGCTTCGCGCCGCACGCGGCAAGGCGCGAGTAAGCGCCCTCGAAGGCATTTTTCCATGCGGATGGGAGATCGAGCCCGAGGATGGGCTCGTCCATCTGCACCCATTCCACGCCCAGTGCCTTCAGTCGCGCGAGAATGGCTCCGTACACCGGCAGCAGCCGCTCGAGCAGTGCCAGGCGGTCGAATCTAGCCGATTTCTCTTTGCCCAGCCAGAGGAAAGTTAGGGGTCCGATCAACACCGCCTTTACTGGATGGCCCAGGGCGCATGCCTCCGCGGCTTCATCGAGTAGACGCGCGGAGGCGAGGCGGAATTCGGTGTCCGGAAGAAATTCCGGCACCAGATAGTGGTAATTGGTATCGAACCACTTGGTCATCTCCAGCGCGGGCGAGGCATGGTGTGCGCAGCCGCAATGCGGCGACGTATTGCCTGTGCCGCGCGCCATGGCGAAGTAGCGCGCCAGTTCCGGGGTGTCGTCAGAAAATTGAAAACGCCCCGGCTCGCAACCCAGTAGCTGGATGTGGTTCGCAACGTGGTCATAGAAAGCGAAATCGCCAACGGTGACGAAATCCAGCCCGGCCGCCCGCTGTTCCGCCCAATGCCGCGCGCGCAGCTCGCGCCCGACATTTTCCAATTCGATGGCGGACAGCTCGCCGCGCCAGTGGCGTTCAAGGGCGAACTTCAGTTCGCGGTGTGCCCCGATGCGTGGGTAGCCCAAGATGTGCGTGCGGATCATTTGATTCTCCTTCGATCAGGCCGGCCATGATCGCGCGAATGGTGCTATGATGCAAACGCATTCTTTTCACGAAAAGATGAGAGAAATACATGATAGAGCTGCGCCACCTGAAGGCCATGGCTGCACTTGCGGAGACCGGTAGCGTGACCCGCGCCGCGGCCCGTCTTCACCTGACCCAATCAGCGTTGTCGCATCAGATCGCGGCGCTGGAGGCGGCGCTGGAATTGCCCCTATTCGTGCGCGAGCAACGCCCTCTGCGGCTGACGCCTGCGGGGGAACAGTTGTTGGCCCTGGCTCGGCGTGTCCTGCCAGAGGTGGAAGAAACGCGGCGCCGGCTGGCACGTATGAAAACGGCCGCCGCGCCGCGCGAGCTGCGCATCGCGGTGGAATGCCACACCTGTTACGACTGGTTGATGCCCGCCATGGATGCCCATCGCGAGCGGTACCCGGAAGTGGAGCAGGATCTGGTGCCAGGCTTCCATGCTGAGCCGCTGGGATTGTTGCGAGACCGGCGTGCGGACCTGGTGATCGTGTCGGACGCCAAAGCCCGCTCGGGTGTGGCCTACTTCCCCTTGTTCGCGTACGAAATAGTGGCGCTGGTCGCGCGTGCCCATCCCTTGGCGGAGAAACGCCAGGTGACCGCGCGGGACTTTGCGGGTGAGACACTGATTACCTATCCGGTGCCGGATCGCATGTTGGATCTGGTGCGGCAGGTGCTGAAGCCCGCCGGCGTGAATCCGCCGCGGCGCACGGCGGAACTGACCGTGGCCATCCTGCAACTGGTGGCCTCCCGGCGCGGCATCGCCGCCCTGCCACGCTGGGCGGTGCAGCCCTATCTGGAGCGTGGCTATGTCACGGCATTGCGCATTGGCACAAAGGGTCTGTGGGGGCGGCTGTACGCCGCAGTGCGCGCGCCGGAGCGTGAAGTCCATGCGGATTTCGTAGCCTTGCTCGCGGAAACGGCGCACGCCACCTTGGTGAGCGTGCAACACATCGGATAGGCGTTACAGCCCCAGCCGCTGCCAGATGGTCGAAGTGGCGCCGGCCTGATTCAGCGTGTAAAAATGCAGCCCGGGCGCGCCGCCCTGCAGCAGGCGGTCGCACAGGTCGGTCACCACGTCGAGGCCGAAGGCGCGGATCGCATCCAGGTCGTCTCCCATGCCTTCCAGCCGCTTGCGAATCCAGCGCGGAATTTCCGCGCCGCAGGCGTCGGAAAAGCGCGCAAGCTGGGCGTAGTTGGTGATGGGCATGATGCCTGGCACGATGGGGATCCTCACGCCCAGGGCATGGCAGTCGTCCACGAAGCGGAAGTAGGCGTCTGCGTTGTAGAAGTACTGGGTGATGGCGGCGTTGGCGCCGGCTTCAGCCTTGCGCTTGAAGGCGAGCAGATCATCCTGCGCGCTTTTGGCCTGGGGATGGAATTCCGGATAGGCCGCCACTTCGATGTGAAACCAGTCTCCGGTCTCCTCCCGGATGAAGGCCACCAGCTCGTTGGCATAACGGAAGTCCCCCGGCTCGGCCATGCCTGAGGGCAGGTCACCGCGCAGGGCGACGATGTGGCGGATGCCGTGGGCCTTGTAGGTGGCGAGAATCTCGCGGATGTTTTCCCTGGTGGAGCCGATACAGGACAGGTGTGGCGCGGCGTTGTGCCCTTCCGCCTGGATTTCCAGCACCGTCTCCAGGGTGCGGTCACGGGTGGAGCCGCCGGCCCCGAAGGTCACCGAAAAGAAGGCTGGCTTGAGCTGGGCGAGCTGCCGGCGCGTGGCGCGCAGTTTCTCCACGCCCTCAGGGGTCTTGGGTGGAAAGAACTCGAAACTGAAGGTGCGTGTTTCAGGCATTTTGTTCACCACGGCGTACGCGGCGTGGCACAGAGAAGACGCGTTTGCTCCATGACTTCCGCCTACACCGTGGTGCAAACGGTCAGTAGCGGTAATGGTCGGCCTTGTAGGGCCCTTCCACCGGCACGCCGATGTAGGCCGCCTGCTCGGGGGTGAGCACGGTGAGCTCGGCATTGAGCTTTTTCAACTGCAGGCGCGCCACCTTCTCGTCCAGGTGTTTGGGCAGGGTATAGACCCCGATGGGGTACTTGTCGGTGTGGTTGAAGAGCTCGATCTGGGCCAGGGTCTGGTTGGCGAAGGAGGAGCTCATCACATAGGACGGATGGCCGGTGGCGCAGCCCAGGTTCACCAGCCGTCCTTTGGCGAGCAGGATGATGCGTTTTCCGTCGGGGAAGATCACGTGGTCCACCTGGGGCTTGATCTCCTCCCACTGGTATTGCTCCAGGCTCGCCACGTCGATCTCGTTGTCGAAGTGGCCGATGTTGCAGACGATGGCCTGGTCTTTCATTCTCACCATGTGCTCATGGGTGATGACATGGTAGTTGCCGGTGGCGGTGACGAAGATGTCGGCCTTGTCGCAGGCGTAGTCCATGGTCACCACGCGGTAGCCTTCCATGGCCGCCTGGAGTGCGCAGATGGGGTCGATCTCGGTCACCCAGACCTGGGCGGAGAGCGCCCGCAGGGCCTGGGCGGAGCCCTTGCCCACGTCGCCGTAGCCGCATACGACGGCGATCTTGCCGGCGATCATCACGTCGGTGGCACGCTTGATGCCGTCCACCAGGGATTCGCGGCAACCGTAGAGGTTGTCGAACTTGGACTTGGTCACCGAGTCATTGACGTTGATCGCCGGAAACTTCAGCTCGCCCTTCGCGTGCATTTGGTAGAGGCGATGCACGCCGGTGGTGGTTTCCTCGGTCACACCCTTGATGTGGGCAATCCGGGTGGAGTACCAGGTCGGGTCTTTCGCGAGCCTGGCCTTGATCGCGGCGAAGAGCACGGTTTCCTCCTCGCTCGTTGGCTTGGCCAGCACCGACGGGTCCTTCTCCGCCCTGGCGCCCATATGCAAAAGCAGGGTCGCATCGCCCCCGTCGTCCAGGATCATGTTGGAGTAGCCGCCGTCCGGCCATTCGAAGATGCGGTGGGTGAATTCCCAGTACTCTTCGAGCGACTCGCCCTTGTAGGCGAACACCGGGATGCCCTGGGCGGCGATGGCCGCGGCGGCGTGGTCCTGGGTGGAGAAGATGTTGCAGGAGGCCCAGCGCACCTGGGCGCCCAGGGCGGTGAGGGTCTCGATCAGCACCGCGGTCTGGATGGTCATGTGCAGGCTGCCGGAGATGCGCGCGCCCTTGAGCGGCTTGGTCGCGGCATATTCCTCGCGGATCGCCATGAGGCCCGGCATCTCGGTCTCGGCGATGGCGATCTCCTTGCGGCCCCAATCGGCCAGGGCCAGGTCGGCGACCTTGTAGTCGGTGAAGTGGTCGGGTGCGTTCATGCATAGCTCCTAAAGTTGCCCTCACCCTGGCCCTCTATCAGCAGGGGCGAGGTGCCGCATGGCGGCAGAGTGTTAACGATGGGAGCGCCGTTACTTCTGAACCAGCCCTGCCGAGCCTGACGAGAACCCTCGCTGCAGCGCTCCTCGGTGGGTTGGATAAAGCAAAAATCCTGAACCACGAAGAACACGAAGGACACAATTCTCTTCGTGTTTTCTGTGTTCTTTGTGGTGAAAAAACTAAACTCCGGCGTCGGCGTTGAGCGCCTCCGCCTTGTCCGTTGTTTGCCTCCGGCCGGCGCTTTGCGCCTTAACGTTCGCGTGGCTCACGTTAGCCTGCGGCCGAAATAACGGCAAGCCCCTGCGGGGTACGGGCTTACAGCCCTGCATCCGCGCGCAGCGCGTCTGCCTTGTCGGTATTTTCCCACGTGAACTCCGGCTCGTCCCGGCCGAAGTGGCCGTAGGTCGCGGTGCGCGTGTAGATCGGCCGCAGCAGTTCGAGCGCCTGAATGATGCCCTTCGGCCGCAGGTCGAAATGCTTTTCGATCAGCTTGATGATGCGCTCATCGGGGATCTTGCCGGTGCCGAAGGTGTTGACCATCAGCGACACGGGCTTGGCGACACCGATGGCGTAGGCCACCTGCACCTGGCATTTCGAGGCGAGCCCCGCGGCGACGATGTTCTTCGCCACGTAGCGGCCGGCGTAGGCTGCTGAACGGTCCACCTTGGACGGGTCCTTGCCGGAGAAGGCGCCGCCGCCGTGGGGCGCCGCGCCACCGTAGGTGTCGACGATGATCTTGCGGCCGGTCAGCCCGGTGTCGCCGTGGGGGCCACCGATGACGAAGCGTCCCGTGGGATTCACCAGATAGCGCGTATCCTTGCGCATGGCTTCCGGAATGATGGGCTTGATGATCTCCTCGATCACCGCCTCGGTCAGCACCGCGTGTGAGACTTCCGGATGATGCTGGGTGGAGATCACCACGGTGTCCACGCTGACCGGCTTGCCGTCCACATAGCGGATGGTGACCTGGGATTTGGCGTCGGGACGCAGCCAGGGCATGCGCCCGTCCTTGCGGAGTTCCGCCTGGCGCTCCATGAGGCGGTGGGCGTAATGGATCGGCATCGGCATGAGCTGCGGCGTCTCGTCCACCGCATAGCCGAACATCAGGCCCTGATCGCCGGCGCCCTGGTCGAGGAACAGCCCCTCGCCCTCGTTCACGCCGGCGGCGATGTCCGGCGACTGCTTGTGGATGGTGGTCATCACCGCCGCGCTTTCGTAGTCGAAGCCGACGGCGGGGTCGTCGTAGCCGATGCGCTTGATGGTCTCGCGCGCCACCTGGGCGTAATCCAGTACCGCGCGGGTGGTGATCTCGCCCGAGACCACGCACAGATTGGTGGTGACCAGGGTTTCGCACGCTACACGCGAGTGGGGGTCCTGGGTTAAGATCGCATCGAGAATCGCATCGGAAATCTGGTCCGCGACCTTGTCCGGGTGGCCCTCGGAGACGGATTCCGACGTAAACAAAAATTCGCTCATTTCTCGCGTTTTCTCGAAGTTCACACGAATTCAACAGGATAACAGACTTTGGCGGCATCAGAAAGGCGCGCAAGCGGATGAGTTGGGCCTGGCGCCTGTGGGCAGCGGTGCCCCTGCCCGTGCTGCATGCTCTTGGCGTGCTGGCCGGCTGGGTCGCGTACGCGTTTGCACCCCGCTACCGCGCGCGTCTGCGGGAGAACCTCCTCGCCGCCCGGCTGGTCTCCGACCCGTCCAGTTTGCGGCGCCTCATCCGCGCCAGCGCCGCGGAAGCGGGCAAGGCGGTGCTCGAGCTGCCGGCGATCTGGTTTCGCAAAGCGGATGCGGTGTTGCGGCTGGTGCGGCATGTGGAAGGCTGGGAACATGTCCAGGCCGCCGTTTCCGGCGGACGCGGCGCGATCCTGCTCACGCCGCATCTGGGCTGCTTCGAGATCGCCGGTCTGTATTGTGGGGCGCACTTCCCCTTCATGGAACTGTACCGCCCGCCGAAGCTTGCCTGGCTGGAACCCCTCATGCGTGCCGGCCGCGCGCGCGGCCAGGTTGCGCTTGCGACGACGGACTACGCGGGCGTGCGCAAACTGCTGGCGGCGCTCAAGCGCGGCGAGGCGATTGGCGTGCTGCCGGACCAGGTGCCGGGCGGTGGAGAAGGGGTGTGGGCAGAGTTCTTCGGCCGTCCCGCCTACACCATGACCCTCATCGCACGCCTGCAGGCCAAAAGCGCTGCGCCGCTGATTTTCCTTTATGCCGAGCGGCTTGGCTGGGGCCGTGGTTATGCGATTCGCGTGCTGCCGCCTCTCGCGGCGCTGCCCCACGACGCGAAGGAAGCCGCCACGGTAGTCAATCGTGTGATCGAAGACATCGTGCGCGCCTGTCCGGCGCAATATCTGTGGAGCTACAACCGTTACAAGGTGCCTCGCGGCGTCCGGGTGGAGGCCTGAGCATGGGCGCGCGCATCGCCATCCTGCTCATCTGGCTGCTGCATTTCCTCCCGCTGGCACTCCTCAACCCCATTGGGCAGGGGCTGGGACTGCTTTTCTATGCGCTCGGCCGCGAGCGGCGCGCGGTGGCGCGCACCAACCTGCGTCTGTGTTTTCCCGCCTTGAGCGCGCCGGTGCGGGAGGCGCTCCTGCGGCGACACTATCGGGCCTTCGGCCGCAGCGTGCTGGAGCGCGGCATCCTCTGGTGGTCGTCCGAGGCGCGCATTCGACGGCTGGTTCGTGTGGAGGGACATGAGCATTGGCAGGCGGTGCAAGGTGGGCCCGTGATCTGGCTCGCCCCGCATTTCGTCGGGCTCGACATGGGTGGGGCGCGGCTTGCCCTGGAATGCCATGCCGCGTCGATGTACAGCCGGCAGAAGGATCCCTTCATCGATGAGGTGTTGCGGCGTGGACGTTCACGTTTCAACGCTCCGGTCCTGGTATCGCGCCAGGACAGCCTCAAGGGCGTGATCAGGCTGATCCGTGCCGGGGTGCCGTTTTATTACCTGCCGGACATGGATTTCGGTGCCCGGGATTCGGTCTTCGTGCCTTTCTTCGGTGTGCCGGCGGCGACCATCACCGGTGTGGCACGGATCGCCAAGATCACCGGCGCGCGCATTCTGCCGGCGGTGACGCGGCAGCTGCCCGGGGCCCAGGGCTACGTGCTGCGCTTCTATCCGCCCTGGGAAGGTTTCCCCACCGGGGACATCGAAGCGGACACGCGTTGCGTGAATGCTTTCATCGAAGCACGCGTACTGGAAATGCCCGAGCAGTATTATTGGCTGCACAAGCGCTTCAAGACCCGCCCCCCCGGCGACCCCCCCCCGTATTGATGATGCAGCGCATTCCCGAACCGGAACTGATGGACGACCCCGCGCAGGCGCAGGCCTATGCCGAGGCGGATTTCGCGGAGCCCCACGAGGCCTTCGTCGACCACTTTGCGCAACGCTTCCCCTGGTTTGCGGGCGGGGAGGTGCTTGATCTCGGCTGTGGGCCGGCCGACGTGACGCTGCGCTTCGCGCGCCGCTATGGGGCGGCGCGGATCCTGGGCATCGACGGTGCCGCCGCGATGCTGGCACTTGCCCGTGCGGCCACTGCGCGGGCCGGCCTGTCCGAGCGGGTGCGCTTTCAGGAGCTGCGTCTGCCGAGCGACGCGTTGCCCGCCGGTGCCTTCGATGCGGTGATCAGCAACAGCCTGCTGCATCATCTGCACGAGCCCAGCGTCCTGTGGCGCGCGATCATGCACGCCGCGCGACCAGGCGCGTGCGTGTTGGTGATGGATCTATTGCGGCCCGACTCGCCTGCAGCTGCGGCGGCTCTGGTGGCGCGCTACGCCGCGGCGGCACCGCCCGTGCTGCGCCAGGATTTTTTCAACAGCCTGCTGGCGGCCTATCGACCTGACGAGATACGCGCGCAATGGGCGTGCTGCGGCCTTGGCGGCATGCAGATTGAAGTGGTGAGCGATCGCCACTGGTTGGCATGGGGTATGCTTTAGCCCCCTTGCCGGCAGGCGCCAAGAGCACTGTTTTTCTCGGGGCGCAAGAGAGGGCGGCCGGATTTTTCGATGCATAAAAAAATCTGCGATATTCGTTTTTCCTTGTGTTAGGATTCGCCACGCAAGCGTTACAACACCCCACGTTCATAAAAGGAGGAAAAGCATGGCAAAAGCGAAGCCCGCGGCAGCGAAGGCACCCACCAAGTCGGAGATCCTGACCCACATCGCCACCGAAACCGGCCTGTCCAAGAAGGACGTTGGTGCGGTGCTGGCATCCCTCGATGGTCTGATCGCCAAGTCGCTGAAAAAGAGCGGGTTGTTCCAAATTCCTGGCACCGCGAAGTTCAAAGTCGTCACCAAGCCTGCCACCAAGGCACGCAAGGGGATCAATCCCTTCACCGGTGAAGAGATGATGTTCAAGGCCAAGCCGGCGCGCAAAGTGGTCAAGATCATGGCCCTGAAGGCGCTGAAGGACAAAATCTGATCGCTGGCGCACCTCCAGGTGCACGATCCCTGCGGGCCGCGAAAGCGGCCCGCAGCGTTTCCGGCGTCGCCATCGCGGATACTGTGGTGCGCCGCAAGCCGGTATGATGTAGCTTTGTTGAGCGCAAGATCCGATCGTGCCATTCGCCAACCCTACGCCCGCCGAAATCAAAGCCTTGCTGGGGCGCGTGCGCCGCATCGCCGTGGTGGGACTGTCCCCCAAACCCGACCGGCCCAGCCATCAGGTTGCCCGGGCCTTGCAGCGCTTTGGCTACCGCGTCATTCCGGTGCGGCCCGGCATCACCGAAGTGTTGGGCGAAAAGGCCTACGCCAGCCTGGCCGAGGTGCCGGAGCCGATCGATCTGGTGGATGTGTTCCGCGCCGCCGATCAACTGGATACAGTGGTGGATGAGGCGATCCGCCTGAAACTTCCGGCGGTCTGGATCCAGGAAGGCATCGTCAACGAGGCGGCGGCGGAACGGGCACGTGCCGCCGGCCTGACCGTGGTCATGGATCGTTGCATCTACAAGGACTATGTGGCGCTCATGGCTGGTTGACGGGCTCCTGCTGCTGTCGCTGCCGGCCGTATTGCACGCTGCGGCCCTCGAGGATGGTCTGGCCGCCTACCGCAACAAGGACTATGCGCAGGCCTTCCTGATCCTCCAGCCCCTGGCGGAGGAAGGCGTGGCCGAGGCCCAGTTCGTGCTTGGTGAGATGTACCGCCACGGCCGCGGCTTTCTGCGTAGTCCGGCCGAGGCGCTGCCCTGGCTGCGCCGGGCGGCGGATGCGCATCACGGCGCTGCGATGAACGCCCTGGGCGAGTTGTACGAAAGCGGTGAGGGCGTGGCGCGGGACGAGGCGGCGGCGCTGCGCTGGTTCGAACAGGCAGCGGCGGTGGGCGACGCGCGTGCCGAGCTGAATCTCGGCCTGTATTACATTCGCAGCGCGCAAGACCGCGATCTCGCCCGGGCCGCACACTGGGTGCGGCGCGCCGCCGAGCGTGGCGATGCAGAAGCGCAATATCTGTACGGGCGTCTGGTCCTGGACGGTCACGGCCTCGCACCCGACCCGGAGGCGGCGCGCAACTGGCTTTCGCGTGCGGCCGACCAGGGCCACGTGTGGGCCCAGCGCTTCTTGCACGTGCTGAGCCTGGCGGATCCGGCCGACCGGGGCCTCATGCTGCGGGAGCTGAAGCGCCAGCGTGCCGCCGGTCAGGCGCGGCTTGAGGCGGTGGCCGCTGATCCCGCCTACGCCTTCGATGCGAGCCGGCCCGTCAGGGTGGGCCTGGGCTTCGAAGCCGAGTGGCGTTACCTCAATGCGCTGCGGGGGCCCCAGGGGGAGACGGTGCACTATCGCCGTCTCGGGCCTTGTTGCGAATTCGAGCGTGAGGGCACGTCCCAGCGCGGCTTCCTGAGCCGCTACGAAGTCTGGTATGCCGGACTGGGGCAGCCGGTGGTGCTCTATCTCAACATGTTCGAGGAGGCCCGGTTGCAGGCGCCACAAGGATTCACCTACGCGACCGACGAGGACAACCCATGATCCTGCGCTTCACCAAAATGCACGGTCTGGGCAACGACTTCGTCGTGATCGACGCCATCCACCAGCCGGTGACGCTCACGGTGGCGCAATGCCGCTTCATCGCTGACCGTCATTTCGGTGTCGGCTGCGACCAGATCCTGTTGGTGGAGAAGCCCACCCTGCCGGAAGCGGATTTCCGCTATCGCATCTTCAACAGCGACGGCGGCGAGGTGGAGCAGTGCGGCAACGGTGCGCGCTGTTTCGTGCGCTTCGTGCACGACAAGGGGCTGACCGACAAGCGCGAGATCCGCGTCGAGACCAAGGCCGGCCTCATCGTGCCGAGGCTGGAGACGGACGGGCAGGTGACCGTCAACATGGGCCTGCCGCGGTTTGCGCCCGACGAGATCCCTTTCCTCACCGACCGCGAAGCCCCCACCTACCTGCTCGGCATCGACGGCAAGCTGATCGAGGTCAGCGTCCTGTCCATGGGCAACCCGCACGCGGTGCAGATTGTCCCGGACGTGGAGGCGGCGCCCGTGGCGACCGACGGTCCGTTGATCGAGCGCCACCCGAGCTTTCCCCAGCGCGTCAACGCCGGCTTCATGCAGGTGGTGGACCGCGGCCACATCAAGCTGCGCGTGTACGAACGCGGCGCCGGCGAGACGCTCGCCTGCGGCACTGGCGCGTGCGCGGCGGTGGTGGCCGGCATTCGGCGCGGGCTGCTCGATGCGGTGGTGCGCGTGGCGACCCGCGGCGGCGAGCTGACGATCCGCTGGGCGGGCCCGGGCGCGCCGGTTTGGATGACCGGTCCCGCGGTGACGGTGTTCGAGGGCGAGATCACGTTGTGAGCGCGGCGCGAGAAGCGCTATACTGCTGCCGTTCGGGACCGCTGCAACTCCAAGGAACGCAATGAAACTCGAAGCGGAAGACGTCGCGCGTTTCCTGCGCGAAAATCGCGGTTTTTTTCAAACCCACACCAGCTTGCTCACCGAGCTCGACCTGCCCCACACCAACGACGAAAAAACCGTTTCTCTCACCGAATACCAGGTGGCCGCGCTGCGCGAGAAGAACGCGATGCTCGAGGCCAAGCTGCGCGAGCTGATCCAGTTCGGCGAGGAGAACGATGCGCTGGGTGAGCGCGTGCACCGCTTCAGCATCGCCCTGCTCAAAGCCAACAGCCTCGATGCCCTGCTGCAGGCGATCTACTACCAGTTGCGTGAGGACTTTGCCGTGCCGCATCTGGCCATGCGGCTGTGGGGGCCGGGGACGGTCGGGATCGACCGGCCCGAAACCGGGCCCGCCACGCCCGAATTGCGGCTGTATGCCGAAGGACTGTCGAACCCGTCCTGCGGCGCCCATGCGCTGTATGAAACCGGTGCCTGGTTCGGCGCAAGCGCGGCGCATCTCAAATCCTTCGCCATGGTGGGTCTGCGTGGCGAGAGGGTCGCGGGCCTGCTGGTGCTGGCGAGTGAAGATCCGCAGCGTTTCTACACCGGCATGGGCACGCTGTATCTGCGGCGTCTGGGCGAGTTGATCTCCGCGGCCCTGGACCGGCAGCTGGGTGGGCGTGGCACGCCCGACTGAGTCACGCGCGGCGCATCCACAGGCGCCGCTACTGCAAGGATTCCTCTCCCATCTGGCGCACGAGCGCCGCCTCTCGGCGCATACTTGCGCCAACTACCTGCGTGACGTGCAGGTGCTGCTCGACGCTGTCCAAGGCCAGCGCCTCGAAGCGCTGCAGATCCACCACCTGCGCCGCATCGTCGCCGGCTTGCACGGCAGGGGCTTGTCCGGCCGCAGCCTGGCGCGCATGCTGTCTGCCTGGCGCACCTTCTTCCGTTATCTCGCGCGCGATCACGGCTTCACCCACAACCCCTGCTTGGGCCTGAAGGCGCCCCGTCACGAACGCGCGTTGCCGGATGCCCTGTCGCCGGATGCGGCCTCGCGATTGGTCCAGCCCCCGGGCGAGTCCTGGGTCGCGGTGCGCGACGCGGCGATGCTGGAGCTGTTTTATTCCTCGGGCCTGCGTCTGTCGGAGCTCACGGGGCTCAGGCTCGCAGACCTGGACCTGATTCAAAGGGAAGTGCGCGTCACCGGCAAGGGCAACAAGACGCGCGTGGTCCCGATCGGTGCCTTCGCCCGTGCGGCACTGGAGAAGTGGCTGCGGGCGCGGGAGGATCTGGCAGCGCCGACGGTCACGGCGGTGTTCGTGAGCCGCAGCGGGCGCGCGATTTCGCCCCGCACGGTGCAGCAGCGGGTGGAACATTGGGCCAAGGTCCTCGGTCTTGGCATTCGCGTGCATCCGCACATGCTGCGGCATTCCTTTGCCTCCCATGTGCTGCAGTCCAGCGGCGATCTGCGCGCGGTGCAGGAAATGCTGGGACATGCCAACATCTCCACCACTCAGGTCTACACCCACCTCGACTGGCAGCATCTGGCCAAGGTGTATGATGCCGCCCACCCCCGAGCAAGGAAGAAAGGCTGAAGGTTTACCGCGGAGGACGGGAGGACGCGCAGTAAAACAAAAACCCTGAATCGCAAAGGATGCAAAGTCACGCAAAGGAAAATCGAAGGCCGAAATCCTTTGCGAATCTTTGCGCCCGTCGCGGTAAACGCTTTTGACTTGCGTTCTACCCGTGCCCTCCGTGGTGAAAATTTCATGGCGACTTGCAAACTCATCCTCAAGCCCGGGCGTGAGAAATCTCTGAAACGGCGCCATCCCTGGGTCTTCTCCGGCGCTGTGGCGCAGGTGGAAGGGGCGCCACGCGCCGGGGACACGGTGGCCGTGCAAGCCGCGGAAGGCGCGTTTCTGGCCTGGGCCGCTTACGCGCCGCACTCGCAGATCCGTGCGCGGGTGTGGTCCTGGGAGGCGGCCGAGTCGATCGATGCGGCATTTTTCCGGCAGCGCGTGCGCCGGGCGCTGGCCGCACGCGCCGACCTGGGCATACCGCCCGAGGCCTGCCGCCTGGTGTATGGCGAGGCCGACGGATTGCCCGGTGTGATCGCCGACCGGTATGGCGACACGCTGGTGTTACAGCTTTCCAGCGCGGGCGCGGAACGCTGGCGCGACGTGATTGCCGACAGCCTGCTCGAGGCGAGTGGCGTGGCGCGCGTGTACGAGCGTTCCGACGTGGACGCCCGCGAACTGGAGGGCCTGCCTCCAGCCACTGGCGTGCTGCGTGGCGATGCCCCGCCACCGTCGATCGAAATCGTGGAGCAGGGTGTGCGCTTTCTGGTGGACGTGCAGCAGGGTCACAAGACCGGCTTCTACCTGGACCAGCGCAGCAACCGCCACATCGTGGGCCAGCTCGCGCGCGACAGGGAAGTGCTCAACTGCTTTTGCTATACCGGTGGCTTCAGCCTGCATGCCCTGGCCGGGGGCGCGCGGCATGTCACCTCCATCGACAGCTCGGCTGCGGCCCTGGCTTGGGCGCGGCACCAGCTGGCGCACAATGGCTTCGACGCCCAACGCGCCAGCTGGCAGGAAGCGGACGTGTTCAAAGCCCTGCGCACCCTGCGCGACGGGGGCCGGTCGTTCGATCTCATCGTGCTGGATCCGCCTAAGTTCGCGCCCACCGGGGCCCATGCCGAAAAAGCCGCGCGCGGCTACAAGGACATCAACCTGCTTGCCTTCAAGCTGCTCAGGCCTGGCGGCCTGCTGGCGACCTTCTCCTGCTCCGGTGGCGTGTCCGAGGATCTGTTCCAGAAGATCGTCGCGGGTGCGGCCCTGGATGCGGGCGTGGAGGCCCAGATCGTGCAGCGCTTGTCCCAGGCGCCGGATCATCCGGTGCTGCTGTCTTTTCCCGAGAGCGCTTATCTCAAGGGCTTGATTCTGCGCGTGGCTTGCTGCTAGGCTAGCCTACGATAGGCTGTCGCCATCCTAGCTGCCGCCCATGATCCAGCGCGCCCTTCTCGCCTGCTTCTTCGTCTTTGCACTGCTGCTTGCCCAGCAGGGCGGGGCGTTCCACGGGCTGTCCCATCTCACGCGCGCGCCGACGCCGGCCGATCAGCATGTGCCCCATGGCAAGGCCTGTGCGGATTGCCTGGTGTTTGCGGAGATTGGCGCTGCCGTCGCGCCGAGCCCGGCTGCGGTGGCGCCGGCAGCGGCCCCTGCGACGCCGGCGGACCGCCACGCAGGCCTGGTCTTCACAACGACATTTTCACCCTACCGATCCCGCGCACCACCCGAGTTCCACGCCTGATTTGAAATGAGCCAGGGGCTTCGGCGCATCGCCGATGCCTGCGTGTCCATTTTCCAGCGAGGAACATCATGAAACTGCATCATTGCTTGGCGTGCGCCATGCTGGCCGCACTGCCGCTCACGGTGTCGGTCGCGGCCGACGCAAGTGAAATCGCGGCGCTTCGCGCCGAGATCGAAAAACTCAAGCAGGGCTACGAGCTTCGCATCCAGGCCCTGGAGAGGCGGCTGGCGGAGACCGAAGCGGCTACGCGCAAGGCCGAGTCGAGTGCCGACAGGACGCTCGCAGCGTCAGCGGCTGCTGCCTCCAGCTCGGGTGCATCGGGCTTGAATCCGGACGTTTCCTTGATCCTGCAGGGACGCTACACCGACAGGAAGGAGGTGGCAGACCGGCGCATCACCGGCTACTGGCCGGCCGGGCATGAACATGATGTGCCCCGTGGGTTCTCCCTGGACCATAGTGAGCTGGTGGTGTCCGCCCACATCGATCCCTACTTCAGCGGCTACTTCAACCTTGCGCTGTTGGACGGCGAGGCGGAGGTGGAGGAGGCCTGGTTCCAGACGACGTCGCTGGGCGGGGGTTTCACGCTCAAGGGTGGGCGCTACCGCTCGGGCCTCGGCTATCAGAACGAACGCCATCCCCATGCCTGGGATTTCGCGGACAACAATCTGATGTACCGGGTATTGTTCGGCGAATCCTACAGGCAGGATGGCCTGCAGCTGAAATGGCTGGCGCCCACCGACCTGTTCCTCGAATTCGGCGCGGAGCTCGGGCGCGGCGATGCCTTTCCTGGCAGCGATCGCAACAAGAACGGCGCCGGCAGCTATACCCTCTTCGGCCATGTGGGCGGCGACGTGGGGGCATCCCACAGCTGGCGCGCGGGGCTGTCCTATCTCGACACGCGCGCACAAAATCGTCCGGGACACCTGTACGATTTCAACGACATCGAGGCGGAAACCGCCTTCACCGGCAAGAGCAGGCACTGGATCGCGGACTTCGTTTGGAAGTGGGCGCCCGACGGTAACGCCACCCGACGCAATTTCACCTTGGCAGCCGAATATTTCCGGCGCAGGGAGCAGGGGGATTTGCTGTGTGAGGACAACAGCGCTGCCGGCGGGCTGTGCAACGATACCGAGGATGCCTACCGTGCGCGTCAGTCGGGCTTCTATGCGCAGGCGGTGTATCAGTTCATGCCCCGCTGGCGTGTCGGCTACCGCTATGATCGCCTGTACGCCGGCAGCGTGGATTTCGGTGCCAACGCCGCATTCCTGCCCTCAAGCAGTTTCGACCCGAGCCGGCACAGCCTGATGTTCGACTACTCGCCTTCGGAGTATTCGCGCCTGCGCTTGCAGTTCGCGCGGGACAAATCCATGGAAGGCGTCGCCGGCAACCAGTGGACGCTGCAATACATCCACAGCCTGGGCGCCCACGGTGCCCACAAGTTCTAGGAGGCACCAACCATGCTGAAGCAGTGTCTCCTGACCCTGGTGCTGTGGCTCCCGTTCACCACACAGGCTGCGCTCAAGGTGTTCGCCTGCGAGCCCGAGTGGGCCGCGCTGGTCCAGGAACTTGGTGGTGAGCGCACTTCGGTCTATAGCGCCACCACCGGACTGCAGGATCCCCACCGCATCGAGGCACGGCCGAGCCTCATCGCGCGCGCCCGCCAGGCCGATTTGTTGGTCTGCACCGGCGCCGAGCTCGAGATCGGCTGGCTGCCCCAGGTGCTCGCGCAGGCGGGCAATGCCCGCATCCAGCAGGGACGTCCGGGTCACTTCGAGGCCGCGGCCCACGTCAACATGATCGAAGTCCCGGCCCGCGTCGACCGCGCCGAGGGTGATATACACCGGGCCGGCAATCCGCATATCCACCTCGATCCGCGCAACATCCAACGCGTCGCCGATGCCCTCGCTGCGCGCCTGAGTGAGCTGGATGCCGCCCATGCCGCCCATTACCAGGCCCGCCACCGGGATTTCACCGCCCGCTGGCGTGAGGCCATCACCCGTTGGGAGGCCCAGGGGTCGCGGCTGCGCGGCATGCCGGTGGCGGTGCATCACCGCACCTTCTCCTATCTGATCGGCTGGCTTGGCTTGCGCGAAGTGGCGGTGCTCGAACCCAAGCCCGGGGTGGAGCCGAGCGCGGCCCATCTCGCGAAGCTGCTCGAAACGCTTCAGCGCGATCCGGCGCGGCTGGTGATGCGTGCCACCTATCAGGATGCCCGTGGCGCCGACTGGTTCGCGGCACGGGCGCGGATCCCCGCGGTGGCCCTGCCTGCCACGGTGGGCGGTTCGGAACGGGCGACCGACCTGTTCAGCCTGTTCGATGCGCTGCTGGCGCCGCTGCTGGCAGCGACGCAATAGCATGACTTGGCAGCCCATCGAATGGAGTATCCTGCTGCCGGCCTTCCTCGCCGGCGCTCTGGTGCTCGCCACCCATGTGCCGCTGGGGATGCAGGTCCTCGCCCGGGGCATCGTCTTCATCGATCTCGCGATCGCGCAGGTTGCCGCGCTGGGCGTGATCGCGGCGGAGTTTGCCGGGTTCGAGGCACAGGGGGTGGCGGCGCAGCTGGCGGCGGTGGGCGCGGCACTCGGCGGCGCACTGCTGCTCACGTTCACCGAGCGTCACTGGCCCATGGTACAGGAGGCACTCATCGGCGTGCTGTTCGTGCTCGCCGCCACGGGCGGCGTGCTGCTGCTCGCGCACGATCCCCATGGGGGCGAGCATCTGCGCGAGCTGCTCGTCGGCCAGATCCTGTGGGTCACCCCCGCCCAACTCGGCATTGCGGCGGCGGTGACGGTGGCGGTGCTGGCGGCATGGTTTGGCGCGGGGGCACGGCTCGGACGGATTGGCTTCTACACCGTGTTCGCCGTCGCGGTGACGACCTCAGTGCAGCTGGTGGGCGTGTTCCTGGTCTTTGCGAGCCTGATCGTGCCGGCGCTGGGGACGCTGCGCGCATCGGGCAAGGCACGCCTCGTATGGGCCTACGGCATCGGCCTCCTCGGCTATGGGCTGGGGCTGACCCTCTCCGCCGGCTGGGATCTGCCGTCGGGCGCGGTGGTGGTCTGGGCCATGGCCGCCGTGGCACTGGCCGTGGCGGGTTTGGCGCGTCGCTGGGCCTGATCGCATCGTCATTTCGCATCGGGCGCGATTCCCGTAGAATTTTGCCAAAACTGCGGCGCCCACGTGGCGAACATGAACCTGGACCCTACCGCTCCCAGCCAGCCGGCGCAGCCGAGCATCGCGGCCGAGACTCGCCCCAAGCATCTCAAGGCCTGGCTCGACGCGCTGCCCCTCGCGAATGCCCACGAGGCAGCGCGCAAGCTCGCGGCGGCACTCGCGGCGACCAATACGACTCCGGTTGCCGAGGACACCCGCGCCAAGCTCCTGCAGCTTTACGGTGAGAGCATCCAGCTGCTGCTGCCCGCACTCAAGCAGGAATACGTTGGCCGTCCGCTGCCACTCACGGAGCGGCAGAAGCACAGTGCGGCGCTTGCGCGCGAGCTGCTCACCCACCTGGCCCATGGTCACAAGCGTATCCTGCTCGATCTGGTGCGGCGGCGTATCGGCTTTGGCAGCGCCAAGCTCGCACCGCCGGCGATCTATCACGCCATCGACGCCCTCGGCGAGGTGCTCAACGTGGCCTACGAAACCTACGCGCCCACCCCCGCAGGCGTGTGGGCCGAACTGCATCAACTGTATTGGTACGCGGCGCGTGAGCGCGTGAACGCACAGCCGTTGCCCGCGCCAGCCCAGGGCAGCATCGATGCCGCGTACAAGCGCGTGCTGCTTCTGGCACTGGCGGATCCGTATCGACTGCTGCAGGGGCAATTGCCGCTGGTGAAGGCTTATCTGCAGCGCTTCGGTGATGCTGCGCAACTGCATGCGCTGGGGCAGGTGCAGGCGCCGCACGGTTTGTTCCTGATTCACCTCGACGGCGACAAGCCACCGCGTGCGCTCACCCATGAAGCCGGCGATGCCGATGCGCGCAGTGACATCCTGCTCAATGCGATCCCGCTGGCGCGCGTGCTGCACGAGCAGTTGCAAGCGCTGGATCGCGGCGCGACACCGAAGAGCCTCGACCTGCCGGAGGACGCGGGCACGATGCCTTACCGGGAACTGTTGCGGCGTCTGCTCCGGCAATGGGGCATGACGCCAAAGCGGGTGTTCAGTCGTAGCGCCCGCGCGATGCAGGCCTACCTCTGCGTGGGCATTTCCGCGCTGCATCACGCCCTCACCTCCCCGACAACGGTGCATCCCGTGCCGGACCCGGAGGCGGCGCCGTTGATCACGCTGGAGCTCGCCGAGCCCGGCACGGCCACCGGCGCGCATCCCACCTACAACTGCGCGACCTGGCAGGTGCTCAACGAGAGCGCCGGTGGCGTTGCCCTGGCGCAGGACCCCGGTATGTCGGGCCGGATCAAGGTGGGGGAAATCGTCGGCTTGCGCAGCGACGAGGCAAGCTGGGGCATCGGCGTGGTGCGCTGGGTGCGCAGTGAGGCGGACGGACATCTGGCACTGGGCGCACAGCGGCTCGCGCCGCGCGCGGAACCCATCGCGCTCAGACCCGTGATCTGCTCCGCCGATGCAGTCTTCCAGCCTGCCCTGCTCTTGCCGGCAGTGCCGGTCCTCGGTCAGCCGGAGCGCATCGTCGCCGCCCGCGGCAGCTTTCAGCCCCTGCGGGAGTTCGACGTGCGTCTGCACGGCGAGGAACGCCGGCTGCGCGCTTCGCAGCTCATCGAGCAGAGCGACAGCTTCGACCTGTTCGAATTCAACCTGTAGCGGGCGCCGACACCAGATCCGCCAGCGTGGTGTCGAGGACGCGATCCTGGGCCTCCACGAGAGCCTGCAGCAGAGGATGACGAGCGGCCGCATGGCCCGCCCTGGCAGCCCCGTCGAAGACCAGCAGATGAAACAGATCCGCGAGACGGATGTCCTGGGGTGTGCGGCTCAACAGCCAGCCGTTCCTCTCGGCGCGCCGCACATAGTGTCCGGCGCGCAGGCGCTCGAGGAGTTCCTCCATCTCCTCCAGGCCGAGGTCCACCTGCTGACGCAGCGCGGACAGTCGCACGGTGTGTCCCTGGCGCTGGGCGCGGGCCAGGGCCGTGAGCACCTGCAACGCCGCCTCGAAGCGCCAGCCGGGCTTGCGTTCCTGCTGCCAGGTGCCGGCACGCCAGTGGGACAGCGCCGCCGCCAGCACCGCCCCCAGCAGCACCGTCATCCATGACAGATAGATCCACAGCAGGAACACCGGCAGGGTGGCAAAGGCACCATAAACCAGGGCATAGGTCGGCACGGTGGCGAGGTACCAGGCGAACGCACGCTTCATGAGTTCGAACAGCACTCCTGCCACGATGCCGCCGATGAGCGCATGGGACAGGGGCACATAGCGGTTCGGCACCACCGCATAGAGCAAGGTGAAAGTGGCGCTCATCAGCAAGAAGGGCACTGTCTTCAACAGGATTTCGCCTGCGCCTGGCAGATCTTTCATGTAACCGAGAGAGAGTCCTACCAGGTAGGAGGTGGCAGACAGGCTTGCCCCCAGCAGGATCGGGCCCACGGTCAGCACGGCCCAATAGGTGAGGATGCGCTGGATCGGGTTGCGCGGGCGCTGCACACGCCAGATCCCGTTGAAGGCACGGTCGATGGTCTGCATCAGCATCAGCGCCGTGATGGCGAGAAAGGCGACGCCCAGCGCCGTGAGCTTGGCGGCCTTGGCGGCGAAATCCTGCATGTGCACGGTGATGATCTTGCCTGCCATCTCCGGCACCATGTGCGTGAGCAGGAAAATCTTGATCTGGATGCTGAACGCCTCGAACACCGGAAAGGCGGCGAACACCGTCAGCGCCACGGTGATGAGCGGCACCAGGGACAGCAGCGTGGTGAAGGTGAGGCTGGCCGCGATCTGCGCGCTGTGGTCTTCGATGAAGCGGCGCGCCACGAACAGGAGGAAGCTCAGGAATTTGCGCAGCGACGCGCGCAGGCGGGGCGGAGCCGACATGGCAGGCGACGCTAGCACCCGCGATTGGGGGTGTCAAGGCGCGCTGCTATACTGACGCGGGAGATTGACGAGCATGCACGAGATTCTGGTGATGTACTACAGCCAGCACGGCGCAGTGCGCGAGATGGCCCATCTGGTGGCACGCGGCGTGGAGCAGGTGCCGGGCATGGCCGCCCGTGTGCGCACGGTGCCCAAGGTGTCGACGGTCTGTGAAGCCACCGCGCCGGCGGTCCCGGACGCGGGTGCGCCCTATGCCGAAACGAAGGACCTCGAGGAATGCGTCGGGCTCGCGCTCGGCAGCCCCACACGCTTCGGCAATATGGCGGCGGCGATGAAATACTTCTGGGACGGCACCGGCCAGCTGTGGCTCAAGGGTGCGCTGGCCGGCAAGCCGGCCACCGTGTTCACCTCCACCAGCAGTCTGCACGGTGGCCAAGAGACGACCCTGTTCTCGATGATGCTGCCGCTGATGCACCATGGCATGCTCATCGTGGGGCTGCCCTATACCGAGCCGGAGCTTTCCACCACCAAAAGCGGCGGTACACCGTACGGCGCCAGCCATCATGCCGGTGCCATGAGCGATCTGCCGCTGACCGAGGCGGAACGCCGGCTCTGCCTGGCCCAGGGCCGACGTCTGGCCGAGGTCGCGCGGAAGCTCGCCGCATGAGTGGGACTGATCAACCCGGCGTCGCCGCGCGGCGGCTTTTGCGGCGTCACCACTACGGCGTGCTCGCGACCCATTCGGACAAGTTCGGTCCCTACCCCTACGCCTCCTTCGTCGATTACGTCACCGACCAGCAGGGGCGGCCGGTGATGCTGATCTCGGCCCTCGCGGAGCATACCCACAACATCCACCGCCATCCACGGGTGAGCCTCGCGGTGCACGATCCGGGGCCGCAGACCCAGGCGCGCCCGCGGCTGACGCTGCTGGGTGAGGCGAAACTGATCGGCAAGGGTGAGGCGCCGGAACTGGTGGCGCGCTATCTGCGGCACTTTCCCGAGGCGGCGCGATACCTGGAGCTCGATTTCGCCTTCTATCGCATCGAGCCCCACCACACCCGCTTCATCCCGGGGTTTGCCCAGGCGGTGTGGGTCACGCCAGCAGACCTTCTGGCCATGGGCAGCGAGCTCGCCGCGGTGGAGGCTGGCATCGTCGAGCACATGAACACCGGGCACCGGGATGCGCTCGCAGCCTGCGTGCGCCAGGCGCAGGGTGTCCCAGCCGCGCAGGTGCAGATGCTCGGTATCGACTGCGACGGTTTCGACCTGCTTGCCGACGGCCGTCTTTTGCGCATCGACTTCGACGCGCCGGTATTCGATGCCCCCGCGGCACGGGACGCGCTGGCGGCACTTGCGCAACGCGCCCGCGGCGGCTGATGCAGGCGCTGGCCCATTACGGCGCGATCGGCGGCCTCATCGGCCTCATCGCGCTCACGCTGGCGTGGGAGGCCTGGCTTGCGCCTACCGGTGTGGCGGTGCTGACCATCAAGGTGTTGCCTCTGCTCGCGCCCCTGTTCGGCATCCTGCGCGGCAAGCGGTACACCTACCAGTGGGCCTCGATGCTGATCTTGGCGTATTTCACCGAAGGCGTGGTGCGTGCCTATTCCGACACCGGTGTTTCCGCGCTGCTCGCGGCCGGTGCCATCGTGCTGTCGGCCGTTTTCTTCGTCAGCGCGGTGGCCTATGCGCGTCTGACGCGTGGCTAGCGCCGCCCGGCGTGGGCGGCCCGGCGCGGGTATGCTTACTGTGCGGCCCCCCTGCCGCCGCCGGGGCCTTTACCCGGCCCCATGCCCGCGTCCGGCCTGGGCCCCATCCCGCCGCCCAGACCGCGCATCGGCGGTTCGTCCGGCAGGGTGATCCCACGCTCCTTGGCGCGCTGCTGCATGCGCTGATGATGCTCGGCGCGGATGCGATCGCGCTCCTCGCGGGTTTTGGCATGACGCATCGCTTCCCGGTGCGCCTGGCGCTCTTCCGGCGTCATCAGCTCGTAACCGTAGATGCGTTCGTGCTGCTGCACCTGTTGCTGGGTTTGCAGCGGTTCGGCGACTGGTTGCGCGGTGGCGGCACCGGCCAGGCCGGCAACGGCCAGCGCGAGTATGGAAAGTTGGCGGTTGTTCATGGCGTCGCTCCTCGTTGGTTGAAGATGGTCGGCGATTCCGACACACCCGTTATTGCTCCCAAATGAATGACCTTGAGCGTCACCCCCACCCCGGCCTCCCCCCATCGAGGGGCAGGGGTGGCCGTGCCAGGGAGGTTCGTGTCTGGTCCATAACGCACACGGTATCGGCCCCGTTGACTCTGTGAGGGCCGCACCGGACGCGCTATCGTTACCAAATGCTTAGCGAGCCCCCCCGGTTTCTGTTTGACGTCATGCTTGCGCGCCTGTGTCGCTACGTTCGTGCCGCGGGTTACGACGGTGAACTGGCAGGCCAGGACGAGGCGGATGCCGAGCTGCTCGCCCGGGCCAAGGCGACGGGGCGCTGGTTCGTCACCCTGGACCGCCGCATCACGCAGCACAAGGCCGCCGCCGGACGCGCGATCGTGCTGGCCCACGGCGATGTGGACAGCCAGGCTACCGAGCTCGCACGCGCTGTCGCCATCGACTGGCTTTATCGCCCCTTCTCGCGCTGCCTTATGGACAATACACTGCTGGAAACGGCGCCGCCTGGCACCGAGGCGGCTCTGCCGCCGCACGTGCGCGCGACGGGGCCCGCACTGCGACGATGCCCCCGCTGCAAGCGGGTGTATTGGGCCGGCTCCCACTACCGGCGCATGCGCGCACGGCTTCAGCGCTGGGCGGCGCAAAACGCTGCGGGTGCAAGTGAAGCGGGCGGGGCCGCGCCCCATTCCGGGAGTCGTGGATGAATCTGAATCGCTTTGCCTGTGCTTACTCGACCCAGGCCGACTGGCAGGAGGCGGTGCGGGACTGCCTTTGCCAGCTCGCCCTGCCGCCAGGGGCCAACCTTGGTTTCGTCTATGCCAGCGACCGGTTTGCCAGCCACTTCGGCGCGCTCTGTGCAGGGCTCGGAAGGGAAACGGGCGTTGCGCACTGGGTCGGTTCGGTGGGCGTCGGGGTGATCGCGCCAGGCCGGGAGCTGCTCGACACCCCGGCGCTGGCAGTGATGGTGGCGGCGCTGCCGGAGGGAAGCTTTCGTGTGCTGCCCACGCTTGCGAGCCTCGAGGATGTGTTGCGCCACGAAAGCGATTTTCGTCTGAACGGCGCGCCGGCCCATTTCGGTATCGTGCACGGTGATCCGCGCAATGCCCTGATCGGGGAGTTGATCGAGCACGTGGCGGCCCGTACCGAGACGGGTTTTCTAGCTGGCGGTCTCACCAGCTCGCGCTTCCAGAATGCCCAGGTGGCAGACCAGCCCACCCAGGGCGGCCTCTCGGGGGTGCTGTTCTCCGCGGCGGTGCCGGTGGTGAGCCGCCTGACCCAGGGCGTGTGGCCGCTGGGCCCAGTGCGAAAGATCACCCAGGCGGAACGCAACATCGTCATCCGCATCGACGGTCGGCCGGCGCTGGACGTGCTGTTCGAGGACATCGGCGAGGTGCTGGCGCGCAATCTCCAGCGTGCGGCCCACTCCATCTTTGCCGGGCTGCCGGTGCCCGGCTCGGATACCGGGGATTATCTGGTGCGGCACCTGGTGGGGGCCGATACCGAGAGTCGTCTCATCGCCATCGGTGAATTCGTCGAGCCGGGGCAGGCCATCATGTTCTGCCGGCGTGACGGTGCAAGCGCGGTGGACGACATGCGGCGCATGCTCGATGCGCTGGAGGAGGCGCTGCCCGCACCGGCACAGGGGGCGTTGTATTTCTCCTGCCTGGGTCGTGGCGCGTCCATGTTCGGGCGCACTTCGGTGGAGATCGAGATGATCCGGGCGGCGCTCGGCGATGTGCCCCTGGTGGGCTTCTACGCCAACGGGGAGATTTCCCGCAACCAGCTCTACGGCTACACCGGCGTGCTCACCGTCTTCACCTGATCAGTCGGCGTGCTTGTTGACCGCCGCGGCGTTGCCCCAGCTGGCGAGGTCCTCCACTTCGACCCCGACCCAGTAGAGCTTGCCGATGCTGTCCACGTCATGGCCCCCAACCACGCGCTGACCGGGGCCGAGCTGGATGTGGTCGGCGTAGGCGTCCGCTTCCAGCGCTTCGCGGAAGACATGCCATTGCACCACGCGGTTTTGCGGGTTGCGCGCCGGCAGGGGGCGGGGGTCCAGCAGAAAAGTGTGTTTCATCTCCTACTCCGGTGGCTTCACTCAGGCATTTCATAGCATAGCCCACTGGCGAAGATCAGGGCGGCGCGCACCCTCTTGCCCGGAAACACACTCGCCATCGCGCGCCGATATTCTTCCAGTTGCGGACGATGGCGTGCCGCAGCGCCTGCCAGTGCCCCAGCCTCCGGCACTTCGCCCATTTTGTAGTCCAACACCCACACGGTGTCGTCGAATTCCACCAGGCGGTCGATGCGCTTCAACTCCCCGGCAGCGTTGACGTAGGGGACCTCGTTGGCGGCGCGCCGGTACTGTCGCGGGTCGAAGAAGCGGGCGAGGGCAGGCAGGGTGATGAGGGCCTCCGCTTCCTTCCAGAGGGCCTCAAACTCGGCCTGCCCAAGCCCGAGTTCCAGGCGCAGCGCGAGCCGGTCGGGTGCTGCGGTTTGCGCCGTCTGGCATTCGAGGAGGCGGTGCAGTGCGATGCCGCGACGGATGGCTTCGCTGTGGATGGGGGCCCTGCGCGTGCCGATCGGGACCGCGGGCGCCGCAGCGGCCCGCGTCGCGAAACCGGGGCTGGGGGCACTGGGCGGCGGGGCTAGCGGCTGGGCCAGCGCCAGGGGATCGTCGCCGCATCCCTCGCCCAGGGCCTGGGCCAGAAGCCCGTACCAGGTGGGTTTGCCGGTCTCGCTTTCCGAACCGCTCACGATCAGATAGTGCTGCGCCCGTGTCATGGCCACGTAGAGCAGATTGAGATGTTCGGTCGCCGCGAACGCCTCGCGGCGGCTAAGGAGGGCATCGCGTGCCTGCCCGCGTTCCTCCTGCCGGGTGTAGGCGGAGAAATGACACGGTGCCGGCGCCCCGGGCGCCCAGTCCACCAGCATCCCATAGCCGTCCGCCGTCTTGTCGACGGCATGAGCATCGATCAGGAACACGATGGGGCTCTCCAGGCCCTTGGCACCGTGCACCGTGTACACCCGCACCGCGTCCAGCCCCGCTGCCGCTTCGCCTTCCCCCGGAGATTCTTCGTCCGGGGCTTCACGCAGGGTGCGTAGCGCCTCGAGAAATTTCGGCAGGCTGGGGTAGCGCCCGCCCTCAACCTCCAGCGCGAGTTCCATGAAAGCGTGCAGATTGGCCGTCACCGCCGCTTGCAACGGCGCCGGCGCCGCACGCCCGTAGGCGGCGATGAGATCGGCATCGGCGTAGATGCGATCCAGCAGATCGTGCACCGGCAGGCGGTCCGCCAGCCCCTGCCAGCGGCTCAGCAGTGCGTGGGCGCGCGCGAGCGCAGGCGTGGCGGCATGGCTTTCCACCAGCGCCGTCAGCCGTTGCCACCAGGTGCGTTCGGTGCGTGCGGCGAGGGTGAGCAGCGCCTCGTCGTCCGCGGCGAACAGCGGGGATTTCAGCACCTGGGCGAGCTTGAGGTCCGCGAACGGCGTGACCAGGAATTCCAGCAGCGCCGTGAGATCGCGCACTTCCAGGGTGTGCAGAAGCCCGCCGCGGCGGCCGCTGAGGTAGGGGATGCCGGCGACCTTGAAGGCGTCCTCGAAATGCCCCAGATGTGTGCGTTTGCGCGCCAGCAGCATGATGTCGCTGTAGCGGGCGGGGCGGGTGGCATCCTTGCCGACGGGAATCGGCAGACGCCCCACGAGGGCGCGGATCGCCTCCGCGACCTGATGCGCCTCCCGGGCATGCGCGCTGTCCCGTTCGGCGCGTGCCTCGGTCAGGGGATTGCGCAGCCCCGACGGGCGAGGTGGGGTTGCCGCGGGGGCTTGGGCCAGGGGCAGCAGCTTCACCCCGCCGCGGGGCGAAGCACGCCCGGCGCGGTGCGGACGGAAATGCTCGAACGCCACCTGGCCATCGAACGTGCGGTTCACCGCCTCGATGAGGGCCGGAGCGCAGCGGCGCGATTCATCGTGCAAAAGGCGCACCGCGCCGTAATGCGACTCCAGATAGCCCGCGGCCTCATCGAACAGGCGCGGCTCCGCGCCACGGAAACGATAGATCGACTGCTTCGGGTCGCCCACCAGGAACACGCTGGGGCGGCTGCCGGCCGCAGCCGAGGCTTCCAGCCATGCCTTGAGCGCCTGCCACTGGAGCGGATTGGTGTCCTGGAATTCGTCCACCAGGATGTGGCGGTAGCGGGCATCCAGCTTGTACTGCATGTATTCGGCGTGATCACCATGGGCCAGCACCTGCCAGGCACGCCATTCGATGTCGCCGAAATCGAGCGCACCGCGCGTCGTCTTCAGCGCCTCGTAATGTTCCAGAAGCGCGGCGCCGCAGTGGTAGAGCGCCACGTTGGTGCGGTAGACACGCTGTTCGGTCAGGGTCAGCGCCGTCCTGCGTACCGCATCGCACAGGTGATCGAACGCCTGCTTCGCCGCTTCGCCCTGCTTTTCCACAGCCTTGACCCAAGCCTCGCGGGGGGTACCCTTCTGCGTGAAGAGGCGCTGGCGCAGTGCAGCGAAGTAGCTGGCATCGTCGCCCCCGCACCGTTTAAGCGCGGCGGCCTCGCGCCGCAGCGCCGGCGTGCCGGCAGCCAGCGCCCCGGCGACGTGGCGGATGGCCGCTTCCACGGCGGGGGTGCAGAAAGCGGCGATGGGATCGGCGTCCGGGTCGACGCCCAGCTGGGTGCGCAGCGCCGCGCACGCGCGCGGGACGCTCGCAGCGCCTCGCCCGACGTAGGCGAGCCATTCCCCGCGTTTCTCCACGAAAGCCTCCAGCAGCCTGCGGGTATTGTAGAGGCCATAGTCGCCGAGCAGCTGCGTCAGGTAGCGGGCCGTGTCGCTGCTCGGGTCCGAGGCCAGTTCGTCGGCGAGGCTTTGCCATGCCTCCCGCAGCAGGGCCGAGGGCTGCTCCACCAGATCGGCCTGGCCGGCCGCCGCGGCGTTGAGCGGCGCGTGCTTCAGGAGGTCGAGGAACCAGCCGTGGAAGGTGTTCACGGTGATTCCGGGTCGGGCAGTCAGCACGGTTTCGAACATCGCACGTGCGCGCGGCAGCACGCGCGCGATCTCCGCCGCCGCCATGCCCCGCTGCGCGAGAAAGTCGCGCACGGCATCGTCAGGGCCGGTGGCCAGAGCACGCAGCCACTCGGTGAGCCGTGCGCGCATTTCCTGCGCCGCCTTGCGCGTGAAGGTGATCGCCAGAATCTCCCCCGGCTCGGCCCCCGCCAGCAACAGCCGCAGCATGCGCGAGACCAGGAGCCAGGTCTTGCCGCTGCCGGCGCAGGCCTCCACCACGGCGCTGCGGCGCGGATCCAGAGCGGTTTCGATCAGGGTTGGGTGCATGGCGCTGAAACGCGAGGCCGCGACGTGGACAAGGCGTTGGCATTCATGCTAGCGTGACGGGACGCTTCCACGACAGGGAGAACATCCGGTGAACGACGCCCCCGTTTCCCAGGACGACAAGAACATCGCGTTGCTGACCCATCTCGGCGGCATCTTTTTCAGCTTTCTGCCTGCTCTCATCGTGTGGCTCATCAAAAAGGACGAGTCCGCCTTCATCGCCGACCAGGCCAAGGAAGCCCTCAACTTCCAGATCACCGTGCTCATCGGGTACGCGGTGGGTTTTCTGCTCACGCTCATCCTCATTGGCATCCTCGTCATCTGGGCCGTGGCGCTCGGGAACCTGATCCTGTGCATCGTGGCGGCGGTGAAGGCAAGTTCCGGCACCGCCTACCGCTATCCGATCGCCCTGCGCCTGATCAGGTAGGCGCGCCGGCACAGTCCTTCCATTTCGCAGCGCCCGCAGGCATCCGTGTCGCCGTGGGCGGGGAGCGGCGCGCCCGCACGCAGCGCCGCAAATATGTCGGTGAGCCTCTCGGCGACGGCGCCGCTCAGCGCCTTGATGTCGCCTTCCAGAGGCACGGTTTTCACCGCGCCCTTCTCCAGACTGACGTAGGCGGCTTCGGCGACGGTCGCGCCCGCGAGCAGGGCATAGACCGGCAACTGCACATCCTCGCCGGGCGCCTTGAGCTGCTTGCGCAAGTCCCCTGCGTCCCGCGCCTTGTAGTCCAGCACTGCCACGGCATCACCGGCGCGGTCGAGCCGGTCGAGCGTCCCTTTGAGGGTGAGCACCGTGCCGTCGGGCAGCGGGAGGCTGCGGCTGCGCGCTGCCTCGCCCGCTTCCCAGCACCACCCGGCGCGCTCCCGCTCGATCTGCCAGTTGATGTATTGCGGAATCAGCGCTTCCCATTGCAGCCGCCAGGCGTGGCTGAGGTAATTAAGCCGCAGCAGCGGTGCGAACGCGCGCTCACTCAGGGCGCGCAGGTCCTGCTCCAGCACCTTGGGGTCGGCGTCGCGCAAACGCGGGTGGGTCTGGTGGAAGGTCAGCAAAAGGCCGTGCACCACTTCCCCGAAGTCGCGTTTTTCCATCTCCACGGCGACCTCGTCGAGCTCGTTGAGTTTGAGCACATGACGCGCGAAATATTGATAGGGGCAAGCCACAAGGCTGGCATAGGCGCTGGCGGAAATCGTGTCCGGTACGCATCCAGCGGGCAGGCGTGGCGCCGCGACTACCGTGCCGCCGGCTGCCTCCGACGGTGCGTCCATGTCCATGAGCGATGCACCGACGAGGTCATCGTGCCAGGCGAGGTGGTGTACCGTCTGCAGGAGGTCGAACCATGGACTCATGAGGCGCTCCTCGCCATCGGCGATGCACTGCCAGGTGACCAGGACGGACGCGGCGTTGGACAGCAAGGCCGCCAGGTCTTCGAGTTCCAGCCGCATGCGCGCGGCCTGGGTCGGCAATCCGAGCCGCGCGCGTACCGCCTGATTGAAGAAGGCGCCGCTGGCATCGCGGCTCGGCAGGTGGTCGGCATCGCAGCCCAGCAGGATAGCGCCGTCGAAGCGGCGCAGACGGGTTGCGGCCAGGTGGGTGAACACCACCGGGCTCGTGATGCTGGCATCGCGGAAGGTGAAGGTTTCCAGTTGCCATTCCAGCCAGCGGCGCCATTCAGAGAGGCTGAACAGGCTGGTGTCATCACGCAGTTCCGCGGCAAGGGCGGTCAGGGTTGCCAGCAGTTGTGTGCCCGCCAGGTCGGCGGCGAGCGCCCCGGTGACACCGAGCCGGTCGAGCGTTTCGCGTAGCGTGTCGAGCCAGCCGGCAAGCGTGCGCGTGCGTTCGCGCCAGGGCTGTTTTGCGTCCTCCAGCCGCTTGAGCAAGCCGACGCACGCCGGTGCATGCCGTTGCGCGTGAATGAGGTAGCGGCGCAGGTGACTCACGAGCCCCTCTTTGCGAATCATCTGCTCCAGCTCGTAGACCGCATTGCGCCGTTCTGCGGCAGGGGAGTCGGCGAACACCGCAGGCAGCTTGAGGAAATCGAGCAGGTCCTGGTGAAAAAAATCGCTGCCGAGCAGATCCAGCCAGCGCATCACCACCGTGCTGGCTGCGGTGGTGGACAGGGTCCAGCCGGTTTCGTCCTCGACGAGCACGCCGTCGCGCTCCAGCAGCGCGCGCACGCGCCGCGCGGCGAGCCGGTCCTGGGCGACGATGGCGATGTCCCGTTTGTCCTCGGTGAGCCAGCGACGCACCTGCAGGGCTGCCGCCTGGGCTTGCTGTTCCAGACTGTGGGCGCGCGTGAAGCACAGCCGTCCCGCAAGCGGGCTCACGGGATGGCTGGCGGCCAGCGTTGCCGCCCGCTCAGCCAGGCTCTGGGTGGATTCGGTCCAGGAGGCCGCCAGCAGCTGTGCCAGTGCACCGGCCGCCGTAGCCAGCGGGCGCGAACGCAGCAGCGTGACCGGCTGACGTTCGGCGTAGCGCAGGAAGAATTCGACCTCGCACGGTGCCAGCTCCGCCAGCCCCACTGCGTACAGGGGCGCCGGCGCGGCGTCGGCAAGGACGGCGAGCCGGGCCTGGTAAGCACGCGCGCCGTCGAGCTGTCCACCGTGGGTCTCGTGCATCGCATGCCACAACTCATGCACCAGCCGCGCCTCGAACTGCAGGGATTCCCCGGCGCGGGCCCCGTAGGCCCGGGCGAGCTGCGCGGCGAAATCGCCTGGACACTCGGGCAGCGGCAGATGATGCAGCGTCATTTCGTCGAACAAAGCCGCAAGCTCCCCCGCCAGGGTCCACAGGGATCCTTCGTCGAGCCAGCGGCGGCTACGCAGGGCGTCGTAGATCAGGCTTTGGCGCACACTGTCCGGCAGCGTTGCCCCTGCGCCGGTCGCGCCGCGGGCCCACTGCGGCAGGGTGGTGAGCTGCGGCAGCAGCAAGGCCGGGCATGCGGCGGCGGCACCCAGGGCGCGGGCGAAGGGTGCGGCCGCATGCACATTGGGCAGGAGCACGACCAGGCGGGACAGGTCCGGCAGGTGGGCCGCTTCGGCCTCGACGAGCAGGCGGGCGGCGGCACCCAGGGCATCGGCGGCGGGCAGCGCGCGGGTCAGGTGAGCGAGGCGGTCCACACCACGCGGTGGGCGTCAGCGTTCGAGCAACTCGAGCTTGTTCTTGACCTTGGCCCACTGGTCGGCATCGTGCAGCGGCGGCTTTCGCTCGACGATGGGCTTCCAGACCTTGGCGAGCTCGGCATTCAGCGCGATGAAGCCGCGCTGCGACGCCGGCACGTCGTCCTCGGCGAAAATGGCTTCCACCGGGCATTCCGCCACGCACAAGGTGCAGTCGATGCACTCATCCGGGTCGATCACGAGGAAGTTCGGCCCTTCGCGGAAGCAGTCGACCGGGCAGACGTCGACGCAGTCAGTGTATTTGCATTTGATGCAGGGTTCGGTCACCACGTAGGTCATGGGGCGGCATTCCTGTGAGCGAGGCAATCGGGCCGCGCGGGTGCGCAGCCCGGACATTCTAGCGGCCGGGGGCAACGAAAAAAAGCCGCCCGACGACTAACGCGCAGTCCTTCCCAATGCGCGATTTTTTCGCTAGGATTGAGGTCGCATTCTGCTTCAACAAAAAAATCCCTTAAGTATCAATTTCCTGCCGCCGTGTTCGGGCGCGAATTTCATGAAGAGGAAACGATGAGCGAGCATATTCACTACATCACCGACGACACATTCGAGCAGGAAGTCCTGCAGTCCGAATTGCCTGTGCTGGTGGACTACTGGGCGGACTGGTGCGGCCCCTGCAAGATGATTGCGCCCATTCTCGACGAGGTGGCGCAGGAGTACGCGGGTAAGATCAAGATCGCCAAGCTCAACATCGACGAAAACCAGGTCACCCCGCCCAAGTATGGTATTCGCGGCATTCCCACCCTGATGATCTTCAAGAACGGCAATGTCGAGGCCACCAAGGTGGGTGCACTGTCCAAATCGCAATTGACGGCGTTTATTGACAGCAACGTCTAAACTGGCTAGCCTAAGCCTTCAGTTTCCCGAACGAGCGTCCGTTAACCCGAACGGGCGCTCGTTCGAGCCGGGTCCCGCCTGGTTCCCACCCCGTCCCCGACCACCTTTTCGAACCATACCGCCACAGGTCTATGCATTTATCCGATCTCAAAGCACGCCACGTGCAAGAACTCGTCGACATGGCCGTCGCCCATGAAATCGAGGGCGCCAACCGACTGAGAAAACAAGACCTTATCTTTGCGCTGCTGAAGAACCAGGCGCGCAAGGGTGAAAGCATCTTCGGCGAGGGAACCCTCGAAGTGCTGCAGGACGGCTTCGGTTTCCTGCGTTCTCCCGACACCTCCTACTTGGCCGGTCCCGACGACATCTACGTCTCCCCCTCCCAGATCCGGCGCTTCAACCTGCATACGGGCGATACCATCCAGGGCGAGATCCGCATGCCCAAGGACGGTGAACGCTATTTCGCCCTGGTGAAGGTGGATACGGTCAACGGTGAGCCGCCCGAGAATGCCAAGAACAAGATCCTCTTCGAGAACCTCACGCCGCTGCATCCCACCGAGATGCTCACCCTCGAGCGTGACATCAAGGCCGAGGAAAACATCACCTCGCGGGTGATCGACATCATCGCCCCCATCGGCAAGGGGCAGCGCGGCCTGATCGTGGCCTCGCCCAAGTCGGGCAAGACCGTGATGCTGCAACACATCGCCCACGCCATCACCGCCAATCATCCGGAGGTGATCCTGATCGTGCTGCTGATCGACGAACGGCCGGAAGAAGTCACCGAAATGAGCCGCACGGTGAAAGGCGAAGTCGTGGCCTCCACCTTCGACGAGCCGGCTACCCGCCACGTGCAGGTGGCGGAGATGGTGATCGAAAAGGCCAAGCGGCTGGTCGAACACAAAAAGGACGTGGTGATCCTCCTGGATTCCATCACCCGCCTCGCACGCGCCTACAACACCGTGGTGCCGGCATCGGGCAAGGTCCTGACGGGCGGCGTCGATGCCAACGCGCTGCAACGGCCCAAGCGTTTCTTCGGCGCGGCGCGCAACATCGAGGAGGGCGGCTCGCTCACCATCCTCGCCACGGCGCTGATCGATACCGGCAGCCGCATGGACGATGTGATCTACGAGGAATTCAAGGGCACCGGCAACATGGAAATCCACCTCGACCGGCGCATGGCGGAAAAACGTGTCTATCCTTCGATCAACGTCAACCGCTCCGGCACCCGGCGCGAGGAATTGTTGCTCAAACCGGAAATCCTGCAAAAGGTGTGGATCCTGCGCAAGGTGCTCTACGGGATGGACGACATCGAGGCGATGGAATTCCTGCTCGACAAGCTCCGTGCCACCAAGAACAACGCCGATTTCTTCGACAGCATGCGTCGCGGCTAGCCGTGCTGCCCCGCGGTTGCAAAATTCCAGCGTTTTCAGCATAATGCGCAACTTTTCCGGCAGCCATTGGGGTGCCGACCAGCCGAGGACCTAGGCGATGAAACCCGAGATTCACCCGACTTACAGTGAAATTACCGTGACGTGCAGCTGCGGCAACCAGTTCAAGACCCGCTCGACGATGGCCAAGGACTTGCACATCGAAGTGTGTTCCCAGTGCCACCCTTTCTACACCGGCAAGCAAAAGATCGTGGACACCGCCGGGCGCGTGGAAAAATTCCGGCAGAAGTACGCCAAGAAATAGTTTTGCCCGCTGCGAGATGCCAGGAGGCGGCTACGGCCGCCTTTTTTTGTTCCAGCGCGCTATTGCTGGGCCGTGCCGATCTACTTATCATCAAGACTTTAGCGCTGCGCGCCGGCTGCGCCGGCATGCGTGGCGATCCATCCCGATCTCGGATTTCGCGAAAACGCCCGTGGTCTTCTCTTTTTTTCGTCGTGGCAAGGGGGATGCGCCCCATACCCTGACGCCGCCAAAGCCGGCGGTGCCCAAGCCGACCGGGGGCGTGCCCGACCGCCAAGGTGCGTCTTCCACGACAGCGGCCCCGGCGCCACCCGCGCCCGCGGACGACCTCGACGAACTCGCTTACGAGGGCGCCACTGCCACCGCGGAGTCCCACTCCGCGGTGGAGGAAGCGGCCATCCTGTATGCCAACGAGCGCGTCGCGGAAGCGATCGCCGTGTTGGCCGGATTCATCGACGAGAATCCCGACTCGCGGGACCCAAAGCCCTGGCTGGTGTTGTTCGACCTGTATCAGGCCCAGGACATGAAAACCCAGTTCGACGAACTGTCGATGCAGTTCGTGGTGCGTTTCGAGCGTTCCCCACCGGTGTGGGAAGGGCAGCGGCGCACGGCGGCGAAGCCCGCCGCGAAGAAAGGCATGGCCAGCACCGTGACGCTGAAAGGCGCCCTCGGGCCGGCGCAGGCGGGGGAGATCGAGCGCCTGGCCACGCTCGCCCAGTCCGAAGGCGGTGCCAAGCTCGACTTGACCGGGGCCAGCGCCATCGATGCCGCCGCTGCCGCCCAGCTTGCGCGGGTGCTGCAGGACATCCGCCGCGGCGGCCGGCGCCTCACGGTGGTCGGTGCAGAGGGGTTCCTTGCCTTGCTCAAGGAGCCGATGCAGGGCGAGGCCCGAAACGAACGGGCCTATTGGTCTTTGCTGTTCGAGCTCTATCAGGTCCTCAACATGCAGGCTGCGTTCGAGGATGCGGCGGTGGATTATGCGGTCGCATTCGAATTGTCACCGCCCTCGTGGGAGCCCCTGCCGGAGACGGTGCAAGTGGCGGATGCCGAGTCTCGGCCGAGGGAAGACCTGGCGCAGGCGAGCCAGTTCGTCATCGAGGGCGTCCTCTCCAGCCATACCGACCACATGCTCGCCGAGCTGCGTGCCTACGCCGAACCGCGCGAGGAGGTGTGGATCGACATGAGCGGCGCAATCCGGGTGGATTTCGTCACCGTCGGTGCCTTCATCAGCACCCTCGATGCCCTCAAGCAGGCAGGCAAGCACATCACCATCAGCGGAGCGAACGAGATGATCCATGCTTTGTTCGAAGTGATGGGCGTGGCCGAGCACGCCAGCCTGGTGCGCCGCAAGGCGCGCTGATCCACTCGGTGCCCCCGCCCATGGAATCTTTTCGTGGTACCACCATTCTGTCGGTCCGGCGCGGCGCGCAAGTCGCGCTCGGCGGAGACGGCCAGGTGACGCTCGGCAATATCGTCGTGAAGGCCTCCGCGCGCAAGGTGCGTCGCCTGTATCACGACCGTATCCTCGCCGGCTTCGCCGGCGGCACGGCCGATGCGTTTACCCTGTTCGAGCGCTTCGAGGCAAAACTCGAAAAACACCAGGGCCACCTCATCCGCTCTGCGGTGGAGCTGGCCAAGGACTGGCGCACCGACCGCGTCCTGCGGCGGCTGGAAGCCATGCTGGCGGTCGCCGACCGTGAGACCTCTCTCATCATTACCGGTTTGGGTGACGTCCTGGAGCCGGAACGCGGCCTCATCGCCATCGGCAGCGGCGGGCCGTACGCGCAGAGTGCGGCGCGCGCGCTGCTGGATCATACGGCGCTAGCGCCTGCGACCATCGTCAAGGAAGCCCTCACCATCGCAGCCGATCTATGCATCTATACCAATCAAAACCACGTGATCGAGGAATTGTCCTGAGGGGCCAGGCGCACGTCTTCGGTACCGCGCTTCTCGACGGTGACCGGCCATGCAGATGACGCCCCAGGAAATCGTCCACGAGCTCGACAAGCATATCGTCGGGCAGCAAGCGGCGAAGCGCGCCGTGGCCATCGCACTGCGCAACCGCTGGCGGCGTGCGCAGGTGGCGGAACCCCTGCGCCATGAGATCACGCCGAAGAACATTCTGATGATCGGCCCCACCGGCGTGGGCAAGACCGAGATCGCGCGGCGCCTGGCGAAGCTCGCCAACGCGCCCTTCATCAAGGTGGAGGCGACCAAGTTCACCGAAGTGGGCTACGTGGGCCGGGACGTGGACACCATCATCCGGGACCTGGTGGAACTCGCAGTCAAGCAGACCCGTGAACAGGAGATGCGCAAGGTGCGCTTCCGCGCCGAGGAACGGGCCGAGGAGCGCATCCTGGATGCGCTGCTGCCGCCGGCACGTGCTCCCCGCTATGGTGATGGCGGCGGCGAGCCTGCGGGGGAGGAAAGTGCGACGCGGCAGAAATTCCGCAAGATGCTGCGCGAAGGCAAGCTCGACGACAAGGAAGTGGAGATCGAGCTTGCCGCGGTCCACCCGCAAATGGAGATTTTCGGGCCGCCAGGGATGGAAGATCTCACCACACAGCTGCAGAACATGTTTCAAAGCCTCGGCGGCGCGCGCCGCAAGCTGCGCAAGCTGACGGTGCGGGATGCGTTCCGGCAGTTGACCGAGGAAGAAGCCCTGAAGCTTGTGAACGAGGACGAGCTCAAGCTCACCGCGCTCCGGAATGTGGAGCAGAATGGCATCGTGTTCATCGACGAGATGGACAAGATCGCCAGTCGCGGCGACCTGCAGGGGGCCGACGTGTCCCGCCAGGGGGTACAGCGCGACCTGTTGCCCCTGGTGGAGGGCACCACGGTCTCCACCAAGTACGGCATGGTGAAGACCGATCACATCCTCTTCATCGGCAGCGGCGCGTTTCACCTCGCCAAGCCGTCCGACCTGATTCCCGAGCTGCAGGGGCGCCTGCCGATCCGGGTCGAACTGGACGCCCTCTCGGTGGACGATTTCGAGCGCATCCTGACCAGCACCGACGCTTGCCTGATCCGCCAGTACCAGGCCCTGCTGGCAGCGGAGGGGGTTACGCTCGTGTTCACCCCTGAAGGCGTGCGGCGTATCGCCGAAATCGCTCATGAGGTCAATGATCGTACCGAGAACATCGGCGCACGGCGCCTCTACACGGTGATGGAGAAACTGCTCGAGGACGTGTCGTTCGATGCCGACCGCCACAGCGGCACCACCGTGACCATCGACGCCGCCTACGTGGATGCACGGCTCAAGGATCTGGCGGCGAGCGAGGACCTCGCCCGCTACGTGCTTTGAAGACCGCTCCGCACCATCAGGCGGGCGGCCCTGCCCCACGGCGGACGCGGCTGCCGGCCAAACGCCGCGTCCTGTCGCAGCGGTGCGCGACCAATCGTTACCGCATCAGGCGGCTTCGCTTTCGCGTCCGGCACGCTTGCGCTCGTGGGCCTTGAGGTGGCGCTTGCGCAGCCGAATCGCTTTGGGGGTGATCTCCACCAGTTCATCCTCGTCGATGAATTCGACGGCGGATTCCAGCGTCAGCCGGATCGGCGGTGTCAGGCGCACCGCTTCGTCGCTGCCGGAGGCGCGAATGTTGGTGAGCTTCTTGCCCTTGATCGGGTTCACCACCAGGTCGTTCGCGCGGCTGTGGATGCCGATGATCATGCCCTCGTAAAGTTTCTCGCCGGGGCTCACGAATAGGCGTCCGCGGTCTTCCAGGTTCCACAGCGCATAGGCCACGGCCTCCCCATCCTCCTGGGAGATCAGCACCCCATTGCGCCGCCCGGGAATGTCGGGCTTGAGGGGACCGTACTCGTCGAACACGTGTGAGAGGATGCCGGTGCCGCGGGTGAGGGTCATGAATTCGGACTGGAAGCCGATCAGGCCGCGCGCGGGGATCTTGTATTCCAGCCGGACGCGGCCCTGGCCATCGGGCTGCATGTCGGTGAGATCGCCGCGGCGGCGGCCCAACTCTTCCATCACCGCGCCCTGGTGGGCCTCTTCCACGTCCACGGTGAGGGCCTCGTAGGGCTCGCATTTGACGCCGTCGATCTCTTTCATCACGACGCGCGGCTTACCCACCGCGAGTTCGTAGCCTTCGCGTCGCATGTTTTCGAGGAGAATGGTCAGGTGCAGCTCGCCACGCCCGGAGACCTCGAACACATCGGCATCGGCGGTATCCTGTACCCGTAGCGCAACGTTCGTGAGCAGCTCGCGATTCAAGCGCTCACGCAGCTGGCGGGTGGTGACGAATTTGCCTTCGGTGCCGGCCAGCGGCGAGGTGTTGACCATGAAATTCATGGTCAGGGTCGGCTCATCCACGGTGAGCGGCGGTAGTGCAACCGGGTTGTCGCGATCGCAAATGGTCACGCCGATGCCGACTTCCTCGATGCCGGAAATCAGCACGATGTCACCGGCCTGGGCTTCCTCCACCGGCATGCGCTCGAGGCCGCGAAACCCCAGCACCTGGCCCACTTTCGCCGGCAGCGGCGTGCTGTCCGGACCGCGCATCACCGCCACGGGCTGGGCGGGGCGGATGCGGCCATTGCGAATGCGGCCGATGCCGATGCGCCCGACGTAGGAGGAGTAATCCAGCGCGGCGATTTGCAGCTGCAGGGGTGCGTCCGGATCGCCGGGCGGGGGCGGCACGTGCTGGAGGATGGTCTCGAACAGGGGCTTCATGTCGGCGTTGGGCTGCGCGAGGTCCAGCGTGGCCCAGCCGTTCAACCCCGAGGCATACACCACCGGGAAGTCCAACTGTTGCTCCGTCGCGCCCAGACGGTCGAACAGGTCGAAGGTCGCATTCAGCACCCAGTCGCAGCGCGCCCCCGGACGGTCCACCTTGTTGATGACCACGATCGGCCTCAGGCCCTGCGCCAGCGCCTTTCGGGTGACGAAGCGCGTCTGTGGCATCGGGCCTTCCACCGCGTCCACCAGCAGCAGCACCCCGTCCACCATGCCCAGCACGCGCTCCACTTCACCACCGAAATCCGCGTGTCCGGGGGTATCGACGATATTGATGTGGGTATCGCCGTAGCGGACGGCGGTGTTCTTGGCCAGGATGGTGATGCCGCGCTCACGCTCCAGGTCGTTGCTGTCCATGACCCGTTCCGCCACCTGCTGGTGGGCGGCGAAGGTGCCGGACTGGCGCAGCAGCTGGTCCACGAGCGTGGTCTTGCCGTGGTCGACGTGGGCGATGATGGCGATGTTGCGCAAGGGGCGGGACATGGGACGGCAATCCTGGAGCAAAAAGGCGCGCATTGTAGCACGCCCGCATGACCCGCCGCGAAGCCGGTGGCGTCAGGCGCCGGGGTGCACGAAGGCGCGTGCGGCGCGTGTCAGGCGATCGCGCACCGCAAGCCAGCGCGTTGCCTCGGGGGGCATTTCCACCAGCAGCCGGTCGTAGCCGCCGGTGTCGGCAGCACGCAAGGTGGCGTAAAGGACACGGGCATAGGCATCGGGGCTTGTTGGCATGGCCAGGCGCTCTATTCTCGCTGGCAGGTCGGCGCCAGCGTGAAGCGTCAGGGCCGCGACGCGCAAGCCGGAGGCGGCAAGGGCAGCCGCGCGTGCGCCGATTGCCCCGGCGGGCGCCAGTTCGATGGGCGTGGCCGGGGCATAGTGGGCCGGTAAAAGGCCCGGCGCACGCACCTCCGTGGTGCTTCCCGCCAGCGGTCGGCCGAGCACCCCTTCGATCTGCTCCGGCGTGATCTGCCCGGGGCGCAACAAGGCCGGCGGGTCCGAGAGCAGGCTGACGATCGTCGATTCCACGCCCACCCGGCAGGGCCCGCCGTCGAGGATCAGATCCACCGCCCCGTCGAGTTCGTCCGCCACGTGGGCGGCCGTGGTGGGCGAGACCCGCCCGAAGCGGTTGGCGGAGGGCGCCACCAGCGCACCCGTCCGGGCAAGCAGCGCGAGGGCGAGGGGATGGTCCGGCACGCGCACTGCGACGCTTTCCTGACCAGCGGTGACCGCATCCAGCACCCGTGGTGCGCGCGCAAGCACCAGGGTGAGCGGTCCCGGCCAGAACGCCTCCGCCAGCACGCGGGCGGTGGGGGGCACCACGCGGGTCCACGCCTCGAGCACGTCCGCGGCCGGCAGATGCACGATCAGAGGGTGATCGGGGGGGCGGCCCTTGATCGCGAACACGCGGCGCACCGCGTCCACGTTCGACGCATCGGCGCCGAGGCCATATACCGTCTCGGTCGGGAAGGCCACGACCCCGCCTGCACGCAGCCGCGCGACTGCTTCATCGAGTGCTTCCGGTCCGGCAATGCGTGTCATGATCTACAGGCCTCGGGCGGCCGTCTCGGCGGTGCTTCACCGCAGTGGGATGGGACCCTTTGCTTCTGCAGCGCCCAACGCCTCGGCAATGTGCCATACGGCGTGGGGCCGAATGTCGGCAGGTCTATCTGGCGCGCCCGAGACGATTCGAACGTCCGACCCCTGCCTTCGGAGGGCAGTACTCTATCCAACTGAGCTACGGGCGCAAGACATAAAAGTATAGCGTTTTTTCCTTTCCGCCTCCATCGGCGAGCTTGGTCGCGGCGGCGCTTTTCGGTAAAATCTCGTTTTCTTTGCCAACGTTATCGGAACACGGGAAAAACATGAGCGCTCTCGGGACGGGCAAGACTTCGCCCATGATGATTGCTGCGGCGGTGGTCGGCGTTTTCGCGGCACCGGTGATTGCGATCGCGCTGATCGTGCAGCTGGTGCTGTCGATCCAGAGCGGGCACATCAATCAGGATGACCCCAAGCAGGCGGACCAGGCGGTGACGGAGCGGATCAAGCCGTTCGCCCAGGTGGCCGCGGTGGATCCGAACGCGCCGCGGGTGCATCGCGAGGGCGAAGCCGTGTATCAGCATGTGTGTGCAACCTGCCACGACGCGGGTGCCCTGGGTGCGCCGCGGCTGGGCAACAAGGGCGATTGGGCGCCGCGCATCGCCCGAGGCTACGATACCCTGCTCAAGCACGCCATCGAAGGCTTCAAGCAGATGCCGCCCCGCGGGGGCGATCCCGATTTGTCGGACGTGGAAATGGCGCGCGTCGTCGCCTATGTGGCCAACAAGGCCGGCGCCAACTTCAAGGCCAAGGAGCCCACCGCCGAGCAGCAGGCGGCGGCCAAGCTCAGCGAGGCCGATGCCCAGAAGGTGTACCGCCAGAACTGTGCCACCTGCCATGCCGCGGGTGTGGCGGGCGCGCCCAAGGCGGGCGATCGCAAGGTGTGGCTCGGCCGCCTGGAGGCGGGCTTGGACGCGTTGTATGAATCCGCCCTCAAGGGCAAGGGTGCAATGCCGGCCAAGGGCGGCAATGCCGCGCTGCCGGACGCGGCGGTGAAGGCGGCCGTGGACTACATGCTCACCCACAGCGAGTGATTCATCGTCGCGGCCGGTGCAAAGCGCGGGCGAGCCCCGCGCTTTTTCATTGCCCGCCGCCGGCGTTCAGCAGCGCCTTAATCTGGGCGAGGCGGACCTGGCCTTCCGCCTTTTGGGCGACAGGGTCGGCTTGAGCCGCGCTGCTGTGACGAACGTCCTCCGCCGGCAGCTCGGCGATGAAGCGCGAAGGCTCGCACGCCTGCCAGTCGCCCGCGCGCTTGCGTTTGCGGCACCAACTGATGGTCAGGGTGCGCTGGGCGCGGGTGATGCCCACATACATGAGGCGGCGTTCCTCCTCCACCTGGCCGCCGTCGATGCTTTCGCGGTGGGGCAGGATGCCTTCCTCCACCCCGACCAGGAACACATGAGGAAATTCCAGGCCCTTGGCGGCGTGCAGGGTGGACAGACGCACCGCGTCCACGTCTGCCTCGCGGTTTTCCAGCAGGCTCATCAGCGCCACGGTCTGCGCCAGCTCGGACAGGGTCTTTGACTCTTCCTCGCCTTTCCGCGTCAGCCAGCCGACGAAGTCCTGCACGTTGTCCCACCGGGCCTGCGCCACGCGCGGCTCGTCGCTATCGAACAGGTAGGACTCGTACTGGATGCCCCTCAACAGGTCCTTGAGGATCGCTGCCGCCGGCTCGCGGGCTGCACGGTATGCCAGGCTGTTGATGAAGTTGCCGAAGGCCACCAGGGGCTCGTATTGCTTGGGGTTGAGCTGCGTTTTCAGCCCGGCTTCGAACACCGCAGTGAACAGGCTGATGTGACGTGAGGCCGCATAGGCGCCCAGTTTCTCCAGGGTCTGGGCACCCACGCCTTTCTTGGGCGTGGTGACGGCGCGGATGAAGGCCGGGTCGTCGTCGGCGTTGTGGATGAGACGGATGTAGGCGGTGATGTCCTTGATCTCGAGCTTGTCGAAGAAGGACTGGCCGCCGGAAATCTGATAGGGAATCTTCTGCGCGCGCAGGGCCTCCTCGAACACCCGCGCCTGATGGTTGCCCCGGTACAGGATGGCGTAGTCGGCGAACCTGCCCCCGTGCTGCAGCTTGTGGGCGAGGATGCGCATGACGACCTTCTCCGCCTCTTCCTCCTCGTCGCGCGCGGCAAACACCTGGATCGGCTCGCCCAGGCCCAGCTCGCTCCAGAGTTTCTTCTCGAACAGCTTGGTGTTGTTGGCGATCAGGCCGTTGGCCGCGCGCAGGATGCGGACCATGGAGCGGTAGTTCTGCTCCAGCTTGATCACCGCAAGCCGGGGGAAATCTTCCTGCAATCGGCGCAGGTTCTCCACGTTGGCACCGCGCCAGGCATAGATCGCCTGGTCGTCGTCGCCCACCGCGGTGAAGGCAGCGCGGGGGCCCGCCAGCTGCTTAAGGAGGCGGTACTGGCACAGGTTGGTGTCCTGATATTCGTCCACCAGCAGGTAGCGCAGCTTGTCCTGCCATTTCTCCAGCACCTCGGCGTCCGTGTCGAACAGTTCCACCGGCAGGCGGATGAGGTCATCGAAATCCACGGCCTGGTACGCGCGCAGGGTGTCCTGATAGCGCTGGTACAGGTTCGCCACGGCCAGGGCCGTGGCATCCTCCGCCTCGCGTCGGGCGAGATCGGGCGTGAGCAGGGCATTCTTCCAGCGCGAGATCTGCCATTGCGCGCGCTTGAGCGCAACCTTGTCAGGGGTGCCCATGACATCGGCGAGGATCTGCAGGCTGTCGGCCGCATCCAGCACCGAGAACTGCGCCTTGTAGCCGATGCGTCTGGCCTCCTGGCGCAGGATGGCGAGCCCGAGCGCGTGAAACGTCGTTACCGTCAGCCCGCGCGCGGATTTAGCCTGGAGCAGTTTGCCCACCCGCTCCTGCATCTCGCGCGCCGCCTTGTTGGTGAAGGTGATCGCCGCGACATGGCGTGGATCATGCCCGCACTGGTCGATGAGATAGGCGATCTTGTGGGTGATGACCCGGGTCTTGCCGCTGCCGGCGCCAGCGAGCACCAGCAGCGGGCCGTCGAGATATTTCACCGCCTCGCGCTGCGGGGCGTTCAGGGACTGCATGGGGGAGGCTGTGCTGCGGTGCAGGTTCTACGTGAAGGCATTCTAGCACGCCTGGGCGGCACGCCTGGCAGGGTAAAATGTCGGCCCATAGCGAAGCAAAGACAATGGCAACCTATGTAATCGGCGACATCCAGGGCTGCTTTCAGGCCCTGCAGCTTCTTCTAGACGAGATCGATTTCGATCGCAGCCGCGATCGTCTGTGGCTGGTGGGGGATCTGGTGAACCGGGGGCCGCAGTCAGCCGAGGTGCTGCGCTGGGCGCGCGATCAGGGCGAGGCGCTGATCACGGTGCTGGGCAATCACGATCTGCATCTCCTGGCGGTGGCGGAGGGTTTCGTGCCGGCCCACCACAACGATACCCTGGAAGACGTGCTCACCGCGCCGGATCGGCAGGCGCTGCTGGCGTGGCTGCGGCAGCAGAAGATGATCCACTTCGAGCAGGGCTGGGTGCTGGTGCACGCGGGGCTGCTGCCGCAATGGACGGTGTCGCAGGCCGTGGCCTTGGGGCGCGAAGTGGAGGCGGCGCTGCATGGCGACGACTACCGGCATTTCCTTGCGCACATGTACGGTAATGAGCCGGATCACTGGCGCGACGATCTCGCCGGCATGGCGCGGCTGCGGGTGATCACCAACGCCATGACCCGTCTGCGCTTCTGCAGCCCGGCTGGGGTGATGGAATTCGTGCACAAGGGGTCGCCAGCGCATCCACCGCCCGGCTTTCTGCCCTGGTACCAGATTCCCGGCCGCGCCAGCCAGGACGTGAACATCGTCTTCGGCCACTGGTCGGCCCACGGGCTCGACGTCAACCAGCACTACTGTGCGTTGGATACGGGCTGCCTGTGGGGTGGAAAGCTTTCTGCGCTACGGCTGGAGGATCGACGGGTGTTTCAGATTCCCTGTGCGGGGCTGGCAGGTTCAAGGCCGCTGCAATAGCGGCCTGCGCCGCCTGTGCCAGCTCGCGCCGGGTTTTCCCGCGGGCATCGATCGGCGCGAGGTAGGCCACTTCTGCCTCCAGCTCGCGCCGCGCCAGGATCGCCCGCAGCGATTGCAACAGGGTGGTGTCTCCGTGGTAGGCCGGCGTCGTGTCCGTGCGACCGTCCGGCAGCACGTAGCGGATCGCCACCGGCACCACCTGCGCACCCAGGTCCACCGCCGGCTGCAGCAGCGAGGCATGGAAAGCCTTCAAATGCAGGCCGTCGGTGGTGGTGCCTTCCGGAAACATCGCCACGTCGTTGCCAGCGCCCAGCGCCGTGGCGATCTGTTCGTTGATCGTGGCGGTGTGCAGGCGCCGCGTGCGCTCGATGAACAGGGTGCCGGTCTGGGCGGCAAGCCAGCCGATCACCGGCCAGCCGCGCACTTCCGATTTCGAAACGAAGCGCACCGCGCGCAACGCGAGCAGAAGCCAGATGTCGAGCCAGGAGACGTGATTGGCGACGAACAAGAGGCCGCCACGTGCCGCCGGCGGCGTGCCACGCACGTGGTAGCGCAGCGCGAGGATGCGCAGGATCTTGGCCGACCAGCGTGAGATCACCCGCGCCCGGGCAGCGGTGGACAGCCACGGCAGGACGAAGCTCGCGAGCAATACACCCTGGATCAGGTGCAGCCCGAAACGCACGAGGCGCGCGACTCGGGTGACCCAGGGGTTCGGACTCATGTTTGATCGAGGAAGTGTCTCGCGTAGCGCTTGTTGATGAGGGACAGGGGCAACATGACCAGCAGGTCCGCGGTGTTGAAATCCGGGTCCCAGGCCGGTTCGCCGCACACGTAGCTGCCCAGGCGCATGTAGCCTTTGACCAGCGGCGGCACGGGCGCGTTCAGCGTGCTGTCCAGTGCCTCCAGAGGCAGAGGATAGCGCGGAAAGACCCGCCACTCAATCGGGCTCATGTGTTCCATCGAAAGGCGCCGATAGATGCTCGCCGCGGTGTGGCCGCCGTCGGCCATGCTGATGCTCGCGCAGCCGATGAGGTAGTCCCAGCCGTACTGCCGCATGTACTGCCCCAGCCCCGACCAGAGCAGCGCGATGGTGGCGCCGTTGCGATAGGCGGGATGCACGCAGGAGCGGCCCACTTCCACCATGCGGTCGCGCAGATGGGTGAGGCGGGTGAGGTCGAATTCGCCTTCGGAATAGTAGGCACCCACCTTTTGTGCCTGCACCGGGTTGAGGATGCGGTAGGTGCCGACCACCTCCAGGGTTTCGTTGTCGCGCACCAGCAGATGGTCGCAATAGGGGTCGAACAGGTCGTGGTCGATGCCTGCTTCGCGCGTGTTCAGACGCGCGCCCAGTTCTTTCGCAAACACCTGGTAGCGCAGGCGCTGGGCTTCGCGCACCTCACCCTCGGTCTGTGCGAAGGCGACGCTGAGGCGATGCTGTTCCCGTGCAGCGAGGACCTGGAAATCTTCGCGTAACATGCCGGTCTCCAATGCTGGATGATGACGCGGCCACGTTACGGTGCCCCGGTGACAGTGCGGTTACGCGATCGTGAAGCTTTGGTGACCGGATTGCGGCCGCGCCCGCAACCACTCGAGCAGATCGGCGAGGGGCCGTGGTGGGCTCAGCGCGTAGCCCTGTACCGAGTCACAACCCAGGGCGCGCAGCCGCGCCAGGGTGGCCATGTCCTCGGCGCCTTCGGCGACCACCTGCAGGTCGAGGCTGTGGCCGAGGGCGATCACGGCGCGCACGATGGTCTCGTCGCGCGGGTGCTGCAGCATGTGGCGCACGAATTGCCGATCGATCTTCAGCTCATCCGCAGGCACGTTTTTGAGGCGCGCGAGGGACGAATGGCCCGTGCCGAAGTCGTCGATCGAAAGCCGCACGCCCAGCGCGCGCAGGCCTTCTAGGGTGGCGCGCCGCGCCGATACCTCCCCCATCACGGCCCCCATCACGGCGGTCTCGGTCATTTCCAACACCAGGCGAGAAGCGGCGACGCCCCAGGTGCCCAAGGCCTGCGCGACCCATTCCGGCAGCGTGGGCTCGGCCAGATCCTGCGCCGAGAGATTGATGCTGACGTTGAGCTCGAACCCGGCATCGGCCAGCGCGCGCGCCTCGCGCAATGCGGCATTGAGCACGTGGTTCGAGAGGGCCTGCATCAGGCCGGCCTGTTCCGCGACGGCGATGAACCGGGCCGGTGGCAGGCTGGCGTGGCGCGGCGAGTGCCAGCGTGCCAGGGCCTCGATGCCGACCACCGCGCCCGTTGCCAGGTCGATCTGCGGCTGGTGCGCGAGGCGCAGCTCACCATGCTCGATGGCGCTCTTGAGGTCGCGCTGCAAGCTCAGCGTGTTATGGTAGGCCGCGTCGCCAGCGGGTTCGTAGACCACCACCGGCTCGCCGCGCAGGCGTGCCTCGCGCAGAGCGCTGGCGGCACGCTGGAGCAAGGTGTCGGCTTCGCCGGCATGGTCGGGCGCACAGGCGACACCGACGCGCGGCACGCAATACAGGGTATAGGGAGCGATCTCCAGTTGACTGCCAAGCGTGCGAACGATTTTGTGTGCGGCCAGCACCGGCTGCGCGGCGGTGGTCAGGTTGGGCAGCAGCACGGCGAGTTCGCCGCGCCCGACGCGAAAGATGCGGTCAGCCGGTCGCAGCGCCGCTGTGAGCGACGCGGCGACCTGCGCGCACACGGCATCGCCGGCACGGTAGCCGAACAGGCTGTCCGCCTGGGCGATGGCTTCCAGCCCGATGAGGCACAGCCCGGTGATGCCGTCGCGGCTCGCGGCCAGGTGGGTTGACAGGTGTTTGAGACAGGTGAGGTGATCGGGGTTCACGGGGATTTGGCAGGCCTTAAGCGAGATAGTAATCGCGCGGGTCGATGCCATACATGCCGTGCTCCAGGGCGCGGACGATTTCCACGCTCCTGCCATCCGGCAATGGCGGCGCGGTGAGCAGGTCCAGGACCTGCGGTGCGCGATACGGCTGCTTTGCGCGGTCGAGCACGATCAGGAGCCGCGGCTTCAGGCGTCGCACCCGGTTGTGTCCGAGCACCACCGCGACCTCGCCGGAATTCAGTTCCACCAGGCTGCCCACCGGGTAGATCTGCAGACATTGAATGAAATGTTCCACGAGTTCGGCGTGGAACAGCCGCCCGCGCCAGGCGTAGAGCCGTTGCAGGGCTTCATAGGGCGAGGCGGCGGCGGCGTAGGGGCGCTCCGAAATGAGGGCATCATAGGTATCGACGATCCCCGCCATCTTCGCCGGTAGCGTGATGGCCGCGCCGGCTAGCCCCGCAGGATAGCCGCTGCCGTCCTCACGTTCATGGTGTCCCGCGACCATGGCGAGCACGTCCGGCTCGAGCCCATGGGATTGGCGCAGCAGGTCGAGGCCCTGCGCCACATGTCTCTGCACCGTGGCATATTCGGCCTCGGTCAGGCGCCCGCGACGATCGATCAGCTCCGCGGGGAGCCCGATGGTGCCCACGTCCAGAAGCAGTCCGCCGGTGCCCAGGCGGTTGAGCTGCTCGCGCGGTAGACCCAGGTGGCGGCCGAAGGCGAGCAGGTGAATGGCCACGCTCACCGAGCGACCATAGACGTAAGCGCTCGCTTTTTTGATCTGGCTCAACAGAAGCAATGCGTCCGGGTTGCGGATGATGCTCTCCACCATCCCGTCCATGGTTTCGCGGGCGAGATCCAGATCAATGCTCTCGCGCCGCGAGAGGGCGTCGTACAGGGTTTGGACCACCTCCTGCGCACTGACATGGGCCTTGCGGGCCCGGGGCATTTCGTCCTCGAGGCTTAACTGGTCTGGGTATGTGCTGTGCCATTCGGCACGGTCGCTTGCGTCCAGACCCAGGGCCGCGTCCACCCGTGCGCTCATGCTGTCTGCGACCGTGGGCGGGATGCCATGACGGGCGGAGGCTGGAGCCGCCTCGGGCCAGCGCCCCTCGAAGCCGACGCTGCGCAATGGGTCGATCAGCACGTAGCGGCAATAGCGCCGCAGTTCAACGATCTCATCCTGGGTTTCGATCAGGAAGCCCTGAAACAGGAAGGGGGTGTCGAGCCACGGTCGGTCCAGCTCGGCGACGAACATGCCGATCTCCAGGTCTTCCACATTGACGATGCGATTCATAGACTTAGCCGGATCGACCAAGGCCGGACGCAGCCAGGGCGCGGTAACGGTGGCAGGAGACGAGGTGGTCGTTGACCATGCCGACCGCCTGCATGAAGGCGTAGCAGATGGTGCTGCCGACGAAACGGAAGCCGCGGCGCTTGAGGGCGAGGCTCATGGTGTCCGATTCAACGGCTCGTGCCGGCAGTTCCTGAAGCGTACGGAAGCGGTGCTGGATCGGGGTCCCGCCCACGAAGGCCCACAGCCAGGGGGCGAAGGCGCCCACCTCGTCGCACAGATCCAGATAGGCGCGGGCGTTGCCGACGGCGGCCTCGAGCTTCAAACGGTTGCGGATGATGGCGGGGTTGCGTAGCAGCTGCTCGATGCGCGCCGGGGTGAAGCGCGCCATGCGCTGGGCATCGAAGCCCTCGAAGGCCTCACGATAGGCCGCGCGCTTCCTCAGCACCGTGAGCCAGGACAGGCCCGCTTGCTGGCCCTCCAGGATCAGCATTTCGAACAGGTGCGCGTCGTTGAAGGAGGGGACGCCCCACTCCTCGTCGTGGTAGGCGACATACAGCGGATCGGTGCCGCACCAGCCGCAGCGTACCGGTGCGCCCATGGCTTCGGATTTCCGTCTGTTTCAGGGATGCTCGGCCTTTTCGGCGAGCACCTTTTCGTGGTGGGCGGTTTCGGCGATGCGGTCCATGTAGGCGAACAGCACGCCCGAGATCACGAGAATGAAATGGATGGCGATTTTCCAGGCGATGGCCTTGTCGGCGGCGGTCCATTGCCAGGGCGCCGTGCCGGCATCGGTGTGCACCAGGGTGCCGATGTTGACGAAGGCCTTGAGCAGCTCGATCGCCGAAATGGCGACGATGGAGGCAATCACCTTGACCTTGAGCCCCGAGAAATCCACCTTGCCCATCCAGTCGGGACGGTCCTCGTGGCCGGCGGTGTTGATTTTGGAGACGAAATTCTCGTAGCCGCTGAAGATGATGATCAAAAGCAGATTGCCCACCAGTGAGATGTCCACCAGGGTCAGCACCGCCAGCACCAGGTCGCTGTCCTTCATCGCCAGCACGCCGGGCACGATGTGGAAAAATTCCTGGACGAACTTGATGAGCAGCAGGCCGATGGCGACCACCAAGCCGAAATAGAACGGCGCGAGCAGCCAGCGGCTGTTGAAGATCAGGACTTCGAGCAGGTGTTCGATGGCGCGCATGGGGGTCCCGGCCAGAAAAGCCGCGAATATAGTGGAGCGCGCCGCGCCCCGCAAGGGGCGGCGGCGGTACTCAGCGGGTCACGCGTGTCACGCCGCCGCCAGTGAGGACGCGCACCCGCTCGCCAGGGTGGAAACGCTCGTCCGCGGCTTGCACCACTGCGATCACGCGGCCATTGTCGAGCTTGACAGTGATTTCCAGGCCGGTCTGGCGGGTCACGCCTTCTTCGATCGCAGCCCCGGCGACACCGCCGGCCACTGCGCCCACGATGGCGCCCACGGTGCTGCCGCGGCCGCTGCCCAGCGTACTGCCGGCGATGCCGCCGATGGCGGCCCCGGCCGCGGGGCCCACGGGGCTCTTGGTGCCCTCGATCGTCACCTCGCGTACAGCTTCCACCACGCCCATCTGGACCTCCTGGGCCTGGCGTGCCTGATCACGGGTGTAAGCTGCCCCCGACAGGCTCGCCGGGCAGCCGGCGAGCAGCAGGGTCGCGGGTATGAGCAGGGCTAGCGTCAGGAATCGGGTTGCAGTCATGAACATTTCCTCCTTGCGTCACAGGTCGAAGCCGAATTCGGCACGCACCCTCGCGGCGATCGCCTCGCGGCTCATGCCGTGATTCTGGGCGCCGCGGCTGGCGATCTTCAACGCGCCCATCAGGCTTGCCAGCCGCCCGGTCTCTGGCCATCCCATGCCCTTCGCGATGCCATACAAGAGTCCGCCGCGGAAGGCATCGCCGCAGCCCGTGGGATCCACCACCCGTTCCGGTGCCACCGGCGGGATCTCGAAGGTCCTGCCTTCAGCATAGATCAGCGAGCCGCGCGCGCCCAGGGTGACGACGAGTGCCTTGACCCGCCGGGCGAGCGCGTCGAGCCGCTCACCGGTGCGCTCCTGCATCAGCTCCGCTTCGTAGTCGTTGAGCGCCACATAGTCGGCGAGTTCGACGAACTCCAAGAGTTCCGCGCCGTTGAACATGGGCAACCCCTGGCCGGGGTCGAACACGAAGGGGATGCCCGCTTTATGGAACTGGCGGGCGTGGCTCAACATGCCCTCCCGCCCATCCGGCGCGACGATGCCGAGCACGATGCCCTCGCTGTCGCTGACGCGGTTTTCGTGGGAATAATTCATGGCCCCCGGATGAAAGGCGGTGATCTGGTTGTCGTCCAGATCGGTGGTGATGAAGGCCTGGGCGGTGAAGGTGTTGGGCACATGGCGGATGTGGCGCTGATCCAGGCCTAGGCGGGTGAGGCGCGCGGCATAGGGGCCGAAGTCCTCGCCCACCGTCGCCATGATCACGGGCTCGCCGCCAAGCATGTGCAGGTTGTAGGCGATGTTGCCGGCACAGCCGCCGAATTCACGCCGCATGTCCGGCACCAGGAAGGAGACATTGAGGATGTGGATCTTGTCCGGCAGGATGTGGTTCTTGAAGCGGTCGCGGAACACCATGATGTTGTCGTAGGCGAGCGAGCCGCAGATCAGGGTGCGCATGCGGGTCTCCGGGCGGGAATCAAAGTCCTTGATCCGCGCAATTTTACTGCAACGGCCTTGAGCACTGTCATAGAAAAATCACCTAACATTCACTTTTGCTTCGCATTTCGCCGCCATAGTGCGCGCCATGCGAACGCATGCCTGGTTGTTGTGGCTGTTGCCGCTGCTGTTCCAAAGTGCCGACGCATACGCGTGGGGACTCGCCACCCACGTGTATTTCTCGCAACTCCTGATCTGGGCGGTGCCGCTCATCGACCCGCGCCTGCGCCGGGCGGCGCGGCGGCTCCCGCAGCTGGTGCTCGCCGGCGCCTGCCTGCCCGACCTCGCGCTGATGGGGCGCAGCGCGCAGACCGATGCCTTCGCCGATACCCATCAATGGGAGCGCGCGGCGCGGCTGCTCGCGGATGCCGACGACGACGTGGCGCGCGCCATCACGCTTGGTTTCGTGAGCCATCTGTTCGTCGACATCATCGCCCACAACCATTTCGTGCCGGCCCACGAGCGCATGTGGATCAGGCTGCCGATGCTGACCCACGCGATGTCGGAATGGGCCATGGATGCGCACATCGCCGGCCACCTGTTCGCGCGTCCACACCAGCTCATGCGCGAGCACCACGCGGTGCTGAGTGGGTATGCCGCGGCGGGGTTCGGCTGCACCGTGGAGACCGCGTCGCGGGCGCTGCGCCACCTGCAGCACGCCACCGGCGTGTTATACGACAGCCGCCTGCATGCCCTCCTACACTTGGGCATGCGTGCCCTCGACGGCGCCCTGCGCCACCGCTTCGATTACTATGTCGCCGAAACCGCGGCACGCCTGCCGCAGATCAACCGCCTGCTGGTCGGCGAGCAGCCGGACTGGCGCGCCGACACCCCGTGCCCGCGGCAGGTCGCCGATCTGCGCCAGATCCGCCGGGAGCAACTGCGTCTGAGCGTGCCGCTGCCCGCAAGCCTGTTTGCTTAAAGCTTCAGATCAGGGCCAGGGAAAGCGCCGCGAGGGCGTAGCCGATGGCTGCACCGGCCAGTACATCGGTGGGGTAGTGCAGGCCCAGCACGACACGGGAGGCCGCCACGAGCACCACGAACGGCACCAGAATGGGCGCAAGCCAGGGGAAGTAGGCGAGGGCCACCACGGTGAAGCTTACCGCGTGCAGCGTGTGGCCGGAAGGAAAGCTGAACTCATCCAGCGGGGCGGTGCCACGCACCACCGCCGGATACAGGTCGCAGGGGCGGGGCCGCAGGGTCTTGCCCTTGAGCCATTTGTAGGATCCCAGGGCGAGCGCGCCGACGACGATCATGTGCAGCACGCCGGCCAGCGCGGCGCTGCCTTCCCCGATCAGCAGCAGTGCCATGAGGGCATACCAGAACACCCCGTCGCCAAGCCGGCTGATGGCGGCGAAGAAGCGGTTGACCCAGTGGACGCGGCTGGCGCGGTTGATGCGCACACACAGCCGCGCGTCTGCGTCGCTAAGCCTGCCGAGCACCGAGTTCGAAACGAGTCGCATGGGAACTCCTTTGCGCATTTTCCACTGTCCGGATCAGGGCAGCCTCGAACTGGTCATGGATCACGCGCCAGTCCATGGCGAGCGCGCGTTCGCGCGCGGCGCGGCCGAGGGCGTGTCTGCGCGCACGGTCCGCCAAGGTGCGCGCCCGGGCGCAGAACGCCCCGGCATCGTCGAAGGGTGCGACCAGGCCGTTGACGCCGTCGGTGATGAGTTCGCGGGCGGCGGCGTAGTCGTAGGCCAGCACCGCGAGCCCGCTGGCCATCGCTTCCAGGGTGACGTTGCCGAACGTTTCCGTAAGGCTGGGGAACAGAAACACGTCGGCGGAAGCGTAATGGGTCGCCAGATCCACGCCGGTGCGCATGCCCGCAAACACCGCCTCCCTGTGGGTGCGCGCGAGCTCCCCGCGCAGCGGCCCGTCACCGACCAGCACCAGCCGCGCCCGCGGCGAGACTTCACGCAGGGCCGCAAAGGCGCGCATCACGAGGGGCAGGTTCTTCTCCGGCGCCAGGCGACCGACATAGAGTGCGACGGGGTCCGCCTCGTTGGCACCCCAGCGCGCGCGCAGCGTCGCGTCGCGCCGGGCCGGGTTGAACAGTTCCGTGTCGACGCCGCGTGCCACCACCTCCAGCGAGCGGTAGCCTTCCGCCGCAAGCTCCTCCCGCAGCGCGCGGGTGGGCACCATGGTGAGCTGTGTGCGGTTATGGAACTTGCGCAGGTAGCTTGCGATCGGCGTCTTGAGCAGCCCCAGCCCATAGTGGCGGCTGTAGCTGTGGAAATTGGTGTGAAAGTCGGAGGTGACCGGAATGTTGAGCTTAAGCGCTGCGGACAGCGCCGACCAGCCAAGCGGTCCCTCGGTGACCAGGTGCACCACGTCCGGCCGCTTCTGCCTCCACAGACGCATCAGTGAAGCCTTCGCCGGCAGGCCCATGCGCAGGCTGTCGTAGCGTGGGATGGGAATGCCGGGCTTGAGCACCTGTTCCAGATTCGGCGCCGTACCGCCGACATCGTCCTGGCCCTGACGCGGGCGGATCAGCTGGATCGGATGATCGCGCGCCTGCATGGCGGCGACGATGCGACCGATGGTCATGGCAACGCCATTGACCTCCGGCGGATAGGTCTCGGTCACCACGGCCATGCGCAGCTGGCGCCGCGCACTCGGCAGCTCGTCCAGACGGATGGGCGCCATTTCCATGGCCGCCAGCATCGCGGGTCAAGGAGAAAGCTGTATGACAGCGCGGTGAAATTTGGATGACAGCGCCGGTTATCGCCGGCGCGTACCGAGAATCGCGCCGATGGCGGCCAGCTGCTTCAGTTGCTGCGCACCGAACGCCACCACCTGCGACGGCTGCGGATGGCCGAGTTCGGTGGCGAGGCGTTCCAGTACTTGGCGGCCGCTGTGCGTCCCGGGCTCGAGCAGCGCCAGCAGCCGCGCGGACGCGGCGTTGAGCTGAAGAAAGCGGACGTTGAAACTGGCGTCACGAAACACCAGCAAGCGGGTCGGCTCCTCCGGTGGCGCCGCGGGCTTGAAGCGCGGCCCGATGCGGTGCACCGGGTAGGCGTATTGCAGCAGGGCGAGCACCGGATTGAGGACGGGAATCCCGTCGAGCAGGTCGCCGGCGTGATCGACAGAGGTGGGAGGCTCCAGGCTGGAGACCGAGAGCACCAGCTCGATCCACTCATAGTGGGCGAGCTCCAGCAGAAAACGCGGGTCGGTTTCGCGCACGCCCCGTTCGTTCTGCAGGTACTGGATGAATTCATCCGGGATTTGGCGGAAATAGGGGCTACGGCAGCGGTGGGTGGCGAAGAAATCGCGCACCAGGGCGGTCCACTTGCGCTTGCCGAGGGTCTGGCGCAGCACGGGGAAGCAGGCGAGCAGGAAGCTTTCGAGATTATTGAACAGCAGCTCGTTGTAGATTTTCATGCGCCGCGCCGGGACGCCTGCCGGCCGCGGGTGGGTTTTGGGGTCGCGGATGTGGCGGGCGAACGCGAACTGGAAGGCCTGGAAGGCCGGCAGCTCAGGCGCGACGGCTTTGGCGTTCATGGGCATGCCTGGCTTGTGCCGCGGTGATCCGCTCCACCTCGCGGACCAGTTCGCCAAGCGGCGGGATGTTGAAGTCGCGCTCCAGCAGCGTCGGATGCACGCCGTGGATGGCGTAGGTCTGATCCAGCAGGGCCCACACCGGGTCGATGACGTCGGCGCCGTGGGTGTCCACGATCAGGTCTTTCGCCTCCTTGTAGTGGCCGGCCATGTGCAGGTAGACGATGCGCTCGGTGGGCATCGCTCGGATGAAGTCCAGAGCGTCGTAGCGGTGGTTCACGCTGTTCACATAGACATTGTTGACGTCCAGGTGCAGCAGGCAATCCGCTTCCTCCAGCACGGCGCGGATGAATTCGATCTCGCTCATCTCGGCGATGGGCGGGGCCACGTAGTAGGAGGCGTTTTCCAGGGCGATGCGGCTTTCGAGGATGTCCTGGGCGCGTCTGACCCGCGTCGCCACGTGCTTCACCGCTTCCTCGGTGAAGGGGATGGGCAGCAGGTCGTACAGGTGGCCGTCGTCCGAGCAGTAGGACAGATGCTCGGTGTATAGACGAATGCCGTGGGTCTGCATGAAGGACTTGATGCGCTTGAGCAGCATCTCGTCCAGCGGGCTCGGGCCGCCGATGGATAGGGACAGGCCGTGACAGACGAAGGGGTAGCGCTCGGTGAAGGCGCGCAGGTCGCGTCCCGAGGCGCCGCCGAAGTCGATCCAGTTTTCCGGCGCGAGCTCGAAGAAATCGATGGCGTCCGGCACCTGGGCTTTCAGCTCGGGCAGAAGCTCGCGCCGAAAGCCCAGGCCCGCACCGTGAAGGCCGAAGGGATTCACGGGCGGCGTTCGGCTTACTTGCCGGCCGGGGTTGCGGGCGTCGCAGGCGTTGCCGGGGTGGCGGCCTTGTCACTTCTCTTCGTGCCGCCGCACTTGCCTTCGCCGCACTTGCCGTCCTTGGCCTTGGCGCCACCGCACTTGCCTTCGCCGCACTTGCCGTCCTTGGCCTTGGCGCCACCGCACTTGCCTTCGCCGCATTTGCCTTCCTTGGGCTTGGCGTGGTTGTCGGCGAGCAGGTAGCCGTTCTGCAGCTTTTCCATGGAGAAGGGGTTGTGGTCAGCCTGGGCTGCGGGAACGGCGCCAAGCGAGACGGCAAATGCGGAGCCAATGGCGAGGGTCAGGGTGGGGTTCTTGCGTCGTTTCATGGTCACTCCTTCATCAAGGGTTGGTCGATACAGCGGGTCTGAAACAGGGTGGCATGCGCCGGACTCATGGGGCGTCCCGGGAAGACCCGCCTTTTTGCGAGTGTCCCTGGTCACAAGCCCTCCAGTTGTTGCAGCCGCAAGATGCGCCCCTATACCGAGCGTGGCTAGCGGGCGCTCCTGGCGTGCAGCCTCGGCCGCTGCCTCGTCGCGCAATTGCAGCAGTGCATAGCGATAGAGATAGTCGCCGTGCTCGGCAAGCCAGGTTTCGGGGTCAACAGGGTTGGCGTCGGCGCTCATGGGGAATCCGCAATCTAAGGGTTTTGGACGGCGGTGACAACTCGGGCAAACACATCGGGCCTTGAAATTATTCCCTTTCAGGCCATATTTAGAGCAGAGCGGCAGTCGTGGCCGAGCGTAAAAGGAGAAAGGAGAGCAAGATGGCAAATTTGACCCGTTATGACCCGTTCAATCTCGACAGCGTGTTCGACGATTTCTTCAAGGGCTTTCTCGTGCGTCCGTTGCGCTGGGAGGGCATGCCGAAGGCGCCGGAGATGAAGATGGACGTGCATGAGAATGACAAGAGCTACACGGTGAAAGCGGAGATCCCGGGTGTCAACAAGGAAGACATCCACGTCTCCATCGATGGCAACGTGGTGTCGATCAGCGCCGAAGTGAAGAAGGATACCGAAGAGAAGGAAGGCGAAAAAGTCATCCACTCGGAACGCTACTATGGTCGCGTCTCACGGAGCTTCACCCTCGGCAGCGATATCGACGAGGCGGCGGCCCAGGCGAAATACACCGACGGCGTGCTGGAACTGACGCTGCCCAAGAAGGCTGCAGCGAGTGCCAAGCGGTTGACCGTGCAATAAGCGATCTATCGCGGCAGGGCGGGAAAGGCGGCGTGAGCCGCCTTTTTTGTCGCGCGTCGCGCGGCTAGAATAGCTGTCCCTCTTTCACGCGGATGCCGAGGAACAGTCATGTCCATCGCCCCCAAGCTCGCCGCCGAGAAGGCGCGCCTGCTCACCGAGGCGCTGCCTTTCATCCAGCGCTTTTTCGACAAGACCATCGTGATCAAATATGGCGGCAACGCCATGACGGAACGCCACCTGATGGAGGCGTTTGCCCAGGACGTGGTGTTGCTCAAGTTGGTGGGCATGAATCCGGTGGTGGTGCATGGCGGCGGCCCGCAGATCGCCCGTCTGCTGGAGCGCATCGGCAAACAGAGCGAGTTTATCCAGGGCATGCGGGTGACGGACGAAGAGACCCTGGACGTGGTCGAGATGGTGCTCGGGGGGCTCGTCAACCAGGACATCGTGACGCTGATCAACAAGCACGGCGGCAAGGCGGTGGGGCTCACGGGCAAGGACGGGAACTTCATCCACGCCAAGAAAATGTTGGTGCCCTCCAAGGACAAGGCGGAAGAGCTGCTCGACATCGGTCAGGTGGGCGAGATCACCAGCATCGATCCGGACATCATCCTCCATCTGGACGCGCACGATTTCATCCCCGTGGTGGCGCCGCTCGGCACCGATGCCGAAGGCAATGCCTACAACATCAATGCTGACGTGGCCGCCGGCAAGATCGCCGGTGTGTTGCAGGCCGAGAAGGTGATCTTCATGACCAACACGCCCGGTGTGCTGGACAAGCAGGGCAATCTGCTGACCGGCCTCACGCCGCGGCAGGTGGAGGCGCTGATCGCCGACGGCACCATCTCCGGTGGAATGATTCCGAAAGTCGGCTATGCGGTCGATGCGGTCAACAGCGGGGTCAAAACCGCGCACATCATCGACGGTCGGGTGGAGCATGCGCTCCTTCTCGAAGTCCTCACCAACGAGGGGGTGGGCACATTAATCCACCGCAGCTGACGCCGCGCCGCGGTCGACCCGGCCGCCGCGTCTGGATTTTCGACCTGGACAACACACTGCACGACGCGATGCCGCACATCTTTCCTCACATCAGCCGGGCGATGACGGCGTATTTCGCGCGGCCTCTTGCCTGGACGAGGCCGGCGCCAGCGGCCTGCGGGTGGCGTATTGGTGGCGCCACGGTGCCACCCTCCTCGGCCTCTTGCGGCACCATCAGGTCGATCCGCACCATTTTCTGTGGCACACGCATCAGTTTCCCAACCTGAGTGCGATGCTGGTGTTCGAGCGTGGGCTGCGCGGTCTGCTCAAGGGCCTGCCTGGCACGAAGCTGGTGTTCTCCAACGCTCCACGACACTACACCTGCGCGGTGCTGCGGGGCCTGGGCATCGACGATTTGTTTGCCGACGTCCTGACCTTGGAGGGGACGCGCTTCCGTCCCAAGCCGGCGCCGCAGGGATTCCGCGCCCTTCTGAAGACGCAGCGCGTGCGTCCGGCGCGGGCGGTAATGGTGGAGGATTCGCCCGAGAACCTGCGTACCGCCAAGCGCCTGGGACTGCGCACCGTGTGGATCAGCCGCGCGCGCAAGCGGCCGCCCTTCGTCGATGTCAGGATCGCCTCGGTCTTGCAACTGCGGCGCGCGCTCCCTAAGCTATAGGCCGCGCCACCTGGGGATCGGCGCGGCACGGGAGAGCGGAGGATAGATGCCGAGCCGCAACGGCGAACGAAAAACACAGATTTTGCAGACGCTGGCAGAGATGCTGCAGCAGCCGCGGCCGGAAAAGATCACCACCGCAGCGCTCGCGGCGCGGCTCGATGTGTCGGAAGCGGCGCTGTACCGTCACTTCGCCAGCAAGGCGCAGATGTTCGAGGGGCTGATCGAGTTCATCGAGTCCACCCTGTTCGGTCTCATCAACAAGATCACCGCCGAGGAGCCCGACGGGCTAAAGCAGGTCGATGGCATCGTGTCCGTGCTGCTGGGTTTCGCGCAGAAAAACCCGGGGATGACCCGGGTGCTGATCGGCGATGCCCTGGTGAATGAGAACGAGCGCCTGCAGGCGCGCATCAACCAGCTGCTCGACCGGCTGGAGGCGACCCTGCGCCAGTGCCTACGCGTGGCCGCCACCCAGGACGAGATCCGCACAGACGTCGACGCCAATGCCGTTGCGAATCTCATGGTGGCATTCGTCGTCGGCCGCTGGCATCAGTTCGCCAAGAGCGGGTTCAAGCGTTCCCCCTTGGACCAGATCGACATCCAGAAGCGCTTTCTCCTGGGCGCGCTCTAACCCTCCGCCCTTTCACCTCACCTGCAAAAACCCTTCCCGGACAAGGGTGTACTTTCATCCCGTCGGATCGCGACGTCGCCCTAAAGAAACCGGGCCGGCGGACGCTACTCCGTTCGTAGCAACGTACCGGCATCCCAACCATGCCGGCGATTTCGGATTTTTTTCTGGAGGCAACATGTACACCCAAACCGTTTCCATCAAGCGTTCCACGCTTTTGTCCACGCTCCTGGTCGGCATGGTGGTGGCGTTTTTCGCGGCCAGCGACGCCCGTGCCGAACTGCCCGGCGACGTGCAGGCCAAAGTCGACAGCTACAAGAAGAAGCTGGTCGAGTGGGCGGCGAATCCCGCCGTCGTCGCCGCAGTGAAGGAATCCAATGCCAAGGGCGGCCTCGTGGCAGGCATGACCAACGCCAAGTGGGATGAACTGGCGGAAAGCGACCCGGTGGTCAAGGGCTTCCAGACCAGCGCCGCAGGCAAGCTGGTTTCCGGTTGGGAGCAGGACAAGACCCTGAACAAGCTGTATGTGCGCGACGAGAAGGGCAATCTGGTGGCCAGCAGCAACAAACCGCTGCTGTACAACGTGGCGAGCCGTCCTCCGTTCCAGGCGGCGATCAAGGGCTCGCCCTGGAACGCCGGCGAGGTCAAGCCTGATCCGACCACCCAGCTCAAGAGCGTGCAGATTTCCGCCCCGGTGCTGGACGGCGGCAAGGTGATCGGTGTCATCCACTCGGCCATCACGGTGGAGTGAGGGGATTACATTCAATGATTGAACGCGGCGCTTGCCCCGCGTTGGCATGTCCGGCAAACGAAGGGATAACAACATGAACTTTCTATGCTCCCTCAGAGTCGGCTCGCGCTTGGCCGTGGGCTTCGGCATCATCCTCGCCTCGCTGTTGATCGTCGGCGTGGTTGGCCTGAGCCGGATGAGCCTTCTGCAGAGCAACCTGGACCAGATCGTCAAGTCCGACTACGCCAAGGTGACCCTGGTGAACACCATGCGCGACGCCGTGCGCTACCAGGCCGTGGCGCTGCGCGATGTGGTACTCCAGGAAGATCTTTCCTTCAAGAAGAAGGAGCTCAAGCTGATGAAGGAGGCGCGCAAGAAATATCACGCCGCCTTCGACGAACTGCAGAAGCTGGTCACCGACAAGTCGGCGCAGGAAGCACTGGAGAAGATCAAAGCGGCAGAAGCGCAGGTCCAGCCGGGCGTGGAGGCCGTCATCGAGTTTTCCCTGAACGATAACCACCTGGAAGCCGGCAATGCGGTGCGCGACAAGGTGCGCCCGCCACAGATGGAGCTGCTGGGGCAGATCGACGAGATGCTGAAGGTGCTCGAGAAGGCTTCCACCGATGCTGCCGCCGAAGCGGAGAAGGCCTACAAGACTGCACGCGTGATCATGGTCGTGTGGAGCGTTGTCGCCATCGTCCTGGGCGTGCTGATCGCCATCTTCATCACCCGCAGCATCGTCGGTCGCCTGGGTGAGGCGGTGTCGGTAGCGCGGCGCATCCAGCAGGGCGACCTCACCAGCGAGGTGAAAGTCCAGGGCCGTGACGAACTGGCCAACCTGCTGCAGGCCTTGAAGGACATGAACCAGACCTTGTCCCAGGTTATCTCCGGCGTGGCGGAAGCGGCCAACGCGGTGGCAAGCTCCTCCGGCCAATTGTCGATGGAGGCGGCATCGGTGACGGCGCGTGCCGAGACCGAGACCGAACGGGTGATGCAGGTGTCCGCCGCGATGGAAGAAGTGACGGTGTCCATTTCCGAGGTGTCGGCCGGCGCCGGCACGGTGGCCGAAGCCGCGGTGCGCACCCAGTCCATTGCCAACGATGGCGCCACCAACATCGCGCGCAACGTGCAGAACACCCAGCGCATCGTCTCCAGCGTGGAAGCATCGAGCGCCACCATCGAGGAGCTGTCGGAAGCCATCCGCCGCATCAGCGAGGTCACCCGCGTGATCAAGGAGATCGCCGACCAGACCAACCTGCTGGCGCTCAACGCCGCCATCGAGGCGGCCCGTGCCGGCGAGCAGGGACGCGGCTTCGCCGTGGTGGCGGACGAGGTGCGCAAGCTCGCCGAGCGCACCGCCTCCAGCACGACGGACATCAGCCACATGGTGGACGCGATCAGCAGCAAGACGGTCGAGGCGGTGGATGCGATGACCCAGGTGCGGCGGGAAGTGCAGGAAGGCGCCGCGTCGAGCGCGCAGACTCAGGAGCTGCTGGCGAACATCGTGAGCGCGGCGAGCGAGGTAAGCGATCTGGCGCATTCCATCGCCAACGCAACCAGGGAGCAGAAGGTGGCCACCACCGAAATCGCCGTCAGCATCGAGAAGATTTCTGCGATTGCGGAAGAGAACAACAGCAGCATCCATCACGTCAACAACGCTGCCAAGCGCTTGGCGGAGACCGCCGGCGAACTGCAGGGGATGGTGGGGCGGTTCAAGCTCGGTTAGACCGAGGCTGCCGTCCGCCCAACCATTGAGGCGCACACCGGGCAGGCCGGATCCTTCGGCACCCGGATCGTGCGCCATTCCATTTCCAGCGCATTCAGCAGCAGCAGCCGGCCGTGCAGGCTGCGGCCGGCGCCGGCCAGCAATTTCAGCGCTTCTGCGGCCTGGGTCGCACCGATGATGCCCACCAGCGGCGCGAACACACCGTTCTCGGCGCACCGCGTTTCATCCGCGCCGCCCGAATCCGGAAACAGGCAGTGATAGCACGGGCTGTCCGCGCGGCGCAGATCGAACACGGCGACCTGGCCGTCGAAGCGTAGCGCGGCGCCGGACACCAGGGGCTTACGCTGCGCCACGCAGGCGGCGTTGATGGCGTGGCGGGTGGCAAAGTTGTCGGAGGCATCGATCACCACGTCCGCCTCGGCGGCGAGGGTCCGCAGGGCCGCCGCGTCCATGCGCTGCGGGAGGGCGCGAACCATCACCTCCGGATTGAGCGCGAGCGCGCTCAAGCGCGCCGATTCGGCCTTGTTGCGGCCAATGGCAGCGCTGCCGTGGGCGATCTGACGCTGCAGGTTGGAAAGCTCGACCGTATCACCATCGCAGATCGTCAGGCGCCCCACGCCGGCGGCGGCGAGGTACAAGGCCACGGGCGAGCCGAGGCCGCCAGCGCCGATCACCACGACGTGGGCGGCGAGCAGTCTTTCCTGTCCTGCCACACCGATCTCCTCCAATAGGATGTGGCGGCTGTAGCGCAGCAGTTGGGCATCGTTCATGGGGTGGTCAACACCGGGCCGGGGCTGCGCCCAGGCGCGGTTCAACGGTATTCGCGCCACTCCGGAGGGGTATCGTCCCGGTCGCCGTGGGCATGGTTCTCATAAACCTGGGCGTAGATGCGACGCGTGCGTGCGTACTGGGGCTGTTGTCTCAGGTGCCCGGCCTGGACCCGTTCACAGTAGTGGATCAGCGCGCGCTTGAGCTTTGCAAGCAGGGTGTTCTCGAGATGGAAGCCTTCGGCGACGAGCGCCGTTTCGACCCGCTCCAGACTGTAGTGGCGCAGGTCGTATTTCACCAGCAGACCGTTGTCGCCGACCAGGCCCAACACCTGCAGATGCGGCAGGCCGTCGAGCAACAGCATCGCCTCCCGCGCCTGTCCGGGCGGCACCGGATCGAAATTGATCTGGCGCTTGCGCTCGTAGTCCGCCAGTTCCATGCCTCGTTCCTGGCCTTCGCGGCCGTGTTGTCCAGACGACCCGCCGCGCGCCCGAATGCAAGGGACGCGGCTAGCGGCGTTGCACCAGCTGCAGACCTTTGAGCAGGTTCAGCGCTTGGTTGAGCTGGTAGTCCTGCTTGACGCTGGTGTCGGCGGGCTTGGAATCCTTGTCCGTGGCACCGGATTTGTCGCTCTTGTCCGGCTTGGGCGCCTGCAACCTGAGCGGCGGGGCGTCCGGTTTTGCTGCCGGCGGCTTGTCGTTGCTCAGGTGGCGGTCCAGGTCGGCTTCCCGCACCATCAGGGCCTGGCGCTCCGAATCGGTCACCGTCGCGTCCTCCACCACGATGTCCGGCGTGATGCCTTTGGCCTGGATCGAGTTGCCGTTGGGCGTGTAGTAGCGCGCAGTGGTGAGCTTGATCGCCGTGCCGTTGGCCAGGGGCAAAATGGTTTGCACCGATCCCTTGCCGAAAGTCTGCGTCCCCATGATGATGGCCCGTTTGTGATCCTGCAGCGCGCCGGCGACGATTTCGGAGGCGGAGGCCGATCCGCCGTTGACGAGCACGATCATTGGCACGGTTTTGATCCAGTCCGGCAGGGTCTTGAGGTAGTCGCTCTGGTTGCCCCGCAGGTAGAAGTCCCGATTCGCGGTCAGCCGCATCTTGGCATCTTCGGTGCGGCCGTCGGTGTAGACCACCAGAGCATCCGGCGGCAGGAAGGCCGCCGACACCGCCACTGCCCCATTGAGCAGGCCGCCGGGATCGTTGCGTAGATCGAGCACCAGCCCCTTGAACGGCCCCTTGTTTTCCTTCGCCAGGGTTTCGATGGCCTTGGCCAGGTTCTCGCCGGTGTGTTCTTGGAACTGGGTGACGCGGATGTAGGCGTAGCCAGGTTCCAACATGCGGTATTTGACGCTCTTGATCTGGATCACCGCGCGGGTGATGGTCACCACGAAGGGCTTGGCATCGCCCTTGCGCATGACGGTGAGAGTGATCTTCGTGCCCGGCTTGCCGCGCATGCGTTTGACCGCCTCGTTCAGGGTCATGCCTTTCACTGGCGTCTCGTCAAGCTTGATGATCAGGTCACCGGACTTGAGCCCGGCGGCGAACGCGGGGGTGTCCTCGATCGGCGAGATCACCTTGACGAAGCCGTCTTCCATGCCGACCTCGATGCCGAGACCGCCGAATTCGCCCTGGGTCGAGACCTGCAGATCCTTGAAGGCGTCCTGATCCAGGTAGGCCGAATGGGGATCGAGGCCGTTGAGCATGCCGTTGATGGCCTCGGTGATGAGCTTCCTGTCCTCGACCGGTTCGACGTAATCGCTCTTGATCTTGCCGAACACCTCGGTGAAGGTGCGCAGCTCCTCGATCGGCAGGGCTGCCGCTGTGTCCTTGTTCGCCACTGCCGAGAGGTGCAGGCCCAGGGACACGCCCAGGACCGCACCGAGACCCACCAGACCAAGAGTACGTAATTTGCCGCGCATCATTTGCCTAACTCGTTTCAAGAAATGGGGCCGCTAACGCCGATTCAGCCACGACGCGGGATCGATCGGACGGCTTTGATAGCGCACTTCGAAGTATAAACCGGTTTCCGGGTTGCCGCCGCTGTTGCCGACGGCCGCCACCGGCTCGCCGCGCCGGACCCGATCGCCTTCCTGCTTGAGCAGGGCCTCGTTGTTGCCATACAGGCTCATGTAGCCGTCCCCATGATCGATGATCAACAGGTTGCCGAAACCGCGCAGCCAGTCGGCGAACACCACCTGCCCCGTCTCCGCCGCCTTGACCGGGCTGCCCGCCGGGGCGCGGATGAACCAGCCACGCCAAGCGGTGCCGGTGTCTGGTCTTGGGCTGCCGAACCGGTTGCTGAGTTCCCCCGCCACCGGCAACGGCGTCCCCGGTTTGAGTGCGATCGGTCCGGGGGGTGGGCCGGGGCGCGGCGCAGCCCCACGCGGACGCGTCGGCACCACGCGGCTAAGCTGCTGCACCAGGCGCGTCAGCCGCTGCTCGTCGCGCGCGAGCTGGGCCACCTGCTTGCGCCGCGCGGCGATCTGCTGTTCCAGACGGGCGAGCGTGGCGCGCCGCTGTGATGCCTCGCGGTGGAGTGCGCGGCGTTCGTTTTCCTGCTGAGCGAGAATGCGTGCCAGCGCGGCATGCTGCTGGCGCACCTCGGCCTCGGCGGCGTCGGTGGCCTGAAGGTCCTCGCGCAGGGAGGCGATCAGGGTTGCCCGGGATCGCGACAGATAGCGGTAGTAGATCGTCTGGCGTGCGATTTCGTTGGGGTTCTTGAGGGCGAGAACGAGCCGCAGCGGGTCCTGCGCGGGCTGCATGTACTGCTGCCGCAGCAGGTGCGCGAGCACGGACTGCTGGCTCCGGATGTGGCTGCGCAGCGCCGCGGAGCGTTGTTGCGCCGCCGCGAGGGCTTCGGCGACGGCACGCTGCTCTGTGGCCAAGGCGTGCAGGCTGCGGTTGAGGTCACTGATGGCGCGCTCGGAATCCCTCAGCTGGTCGAGTACGTCGGCCTTGCTCTCCTCGGCACTGTCGATGTCGCGCTTGAGTTTCTGGATCTGTGCACGCAGCTGGGCGAGCTCTTCCGCGGGCGTCGGTTTGGCGGCCGCCGGTGGGGCGGCGCCGGCCCAGGCGGCGATCAATCCAATCAGTAGGGCGACGTGACGGGGGCTGGGGTGCACCTCTGGCCCGGGGCGCTAGGCGACGAACTCGATCAGCGGCCGGCCGGTCATCTGCTGCGGCTGCGGCAACCCCATCATCTTGAGGAGGGTGGGCGCCACGTCCTCCAGCGCACCGGTGTCGGCGAGCACGGCGCGGCGCGTGCCGATGTACACGAAGGGCACCAGGCTCATGGTGTGCGCGGTGTGCGCCTGACGCGTCCCCTCGTCCAGCATGCGTTCGGCGTTGCCGTGATCCGCGGTGATCAATACCTCGCCGCCGCGCCTGAGCTGTGCGTCCACCGCCCGGCCGAGGCAGGCGTCGATGGTTTCGATGGCCCGGATCGCTGCGCCGAGGTTCCCGGTGTGGCCGACCATGTCGGCATTGGCGTAATTGCACACGATCGCGTCGTACTTGCCACTGTCGATGGCGGCGACCAGCTTGTCGGTGACCTCGTTGGCGCTCATTTCGGGCTTGAGGTCATAGGTGGCGACGTCGGGGGACGGCACCAGGATGCGGTCTTCGCCCGGATAGACCTGCTCCTCCCCGCCGTTGAAGAAAAAGGTCACGTGCGCATACTTTTCGGTCTCAGCGATGCGCAGCTGTTTGAGCCCCAGGCTCGAGATGTATTCGCCGAAGCCCATGCGCAGGTGCTCGGGCGGAAACGCGACCGGGACGTCGAACTCATCGCTGTAGCCGGTGAGGGTGACGACGGCGCCCAGCTTGGGGCGGTACGCGCGCTCGAAGCCATCGAAGCCGTCTTCGAGAAAGGTGCGGGCGAGCTGGCGCGCACGATCGGAGCGGAAGTTCATGAACGCGACGACGTCGCCGTCCTCCATGCGCACCGGTGCCTGGCCCGCCGGCACGATGGCCGTGGCCTTGACGAATTCGTCCGTCTCGCCGCGCTCGTAGGCCATTTCCAGGCCCTCCAGCGCAGTCGCGGCGCTGAACTGGGCAAGGCCCTGGGTCAGGAGATCGTAGGCGGCACGGATGCGCTGCCAGCGCGCATCCCGGTCCATGGGGTAGTAGCGGCCGATGATGGAGGCGATGCGGCCGACGCCGAGTTCGCGCAGCTTTTTTTCCATCTTCAGGAGAAACGGCCCGGCACTCTTGGGCGGAGTGTCGCGACCGTCGAGGAAGGCATGGATATAGATCTTTTCCAGCCCCGCCCGCGCAGCCATTTCGGCCATGGCATGGATGTGGCTTTCGTGACTGTGCACCCCGCCGTCGGACAGCAAACCGAGGATGTGCAGCGCGTGATCACCCTGCTTGGCCGTTTCCACTGCATGGGTCAAGGCCGGGTTGACGAAGAAATGCCCCGATTCGATGGCGCGGTTGATGCGGGTGAATTCCTGGTACACCACGCGTCCGGCGCCGATGTTGAGATGCCCGACCTCGGAGTTGCCCATCTGGCCCTTGGGCAGACCGACCGCGGCCTCCGAGGCATGGATGAGGGTGTGAGGATAGTCGTTCCAGAAGCGGGTCCAATTGGGCTTTTTGGCCTGGAAGATCGCGTTGTCCGCGCCGTTGGCGCGGCAGCCGAAACCGTCCAGGATGATCAACAATACGGGGGTGACTTGCATATCGGAGGCTTGATTTTTCGGTTCAGTCTCATGACAATCCGCAATATTTTAGTATATTTGGATAATTAACGCATCGGGCGCCGCAGGTGCCCGGTCATGCGCAAGCGGAGTCAATGGCATGTCGGCATCAATGAATCTTGACCAGGTCGAACTGATTGAAAAGGATGAACATATCGAGCAGGCCTCGCGTGCGATGAAGGCGATGTCCCATCCCTTGCGGCTCAAGATCCTGTGCGTGCTCGGTGACCGGGAAGTGTCGGTGCAGGAGATCGTCGACGCCGTAGGCACCTCGCAGAGCAATATTTCCCAGCATCTCGCCATTCTGCGCGACAAGGGTGTGTTGCGCACCCGCAAGGACGCCAACCGGGTTTATTATCGCGTGGGCGACACCCGCACCCTGAAGCTGATCAGCATGATGCGCGACGTGTTCTGCGGGTTCGCCAAGTCCTGAAGCGCCTGCCTCGGCGTGGGTGCGGCGTATCGCCACGATGCGGCGCGCATTGTGGCCGGGTGGCGGCGTTGATCAGTTTGGTGGATTAGAATATACTAATAAACGATTTCCGGAGGGATCCACGTGTTGCGTCGCGCAGTTTTGTTGGCGGTTCTGGTTCCGCCTCTGGCGTTTGCCGGGTTGCCCTTCGACGTGGCGCCGGTCGAGTTCAAGGAAGTCGACCAGACCTATGCCGCCGAGGGCCTGGTCGAGGCGGTCAATCAATCCACCGTCTCGGCGCAAATTGCCGGGCGCATCGTCGAGCTGCGCTTCGACGTGGGTGATTTCGTCAAGAAGGGCGAGGTCATCGCGCGGATCGACGAAAGCGTGGTCGGCCAGCAGGTGGCCGGCAGCGAAGCCCAGGTGGCGCAGGCGCGTGCCCTGCTGGAAAACGCCAAAGCCGACTACGAGCGCGCGAAGCGTCTGCTGGAGCAAAAGTTCATCAGCCAGGCCGCATTCGACAAGGCGGCGGCCCAGTACCGCGCCACCCAGGCGCAAGCTGCCGCGGCCATGGCGGGTGCGGGCGAGGCCAGCGCCACACGCCGCTTCGCGACCATCGTCGCGCCCTACAGTGGCATCGTCGCCGCACGCCACGTGGAGCTCGGCGAGATGGCCATGCCAGGCAAGCCGCTTTTCACGGGATTCGATCCCAAGGATTTGCGGGTCGAAGTGGCGGTGCCGCAGTACAAGCTGCCGGCGGTGCGGCAATATCAGCGTGCCACGGTCGAGCTTCCGTCCCTCAACCGCTGGATCCCGGCGCCGGGCATGACCATTCTGCCGCTGGCGGATGCCAAGACCCATACCACCCGGGTGCGGGTACGGCTGCCCAGCGATCTGCGCGACGTCTATCCCGGCATGTTCGCACGCGCCCATTTCGCGGTCGGGCGCGCCACCAAGCTGCTGGTGCCCGCCGCTGCGGTGCTGCGCCGCAGCGAACTCACGGCGGTCTATGTCGTGGACGCGGAGAATCGCGTCCACCTGCGACAGGTGCGCGTCGGCGAGCCGGCCGGCGAGGGCCAGCTCGAGGTGCTGGCGGGGCTGAGCCCCGGCGAGCGGGTCGCGCTCGATCCGGTGAAGGCTGGCATCTATCTGAAATCAGGGCAACAAAAGGGCTGAGGGGCGCAGGGCAACCTGCCCCGCGCCGTTTCCCCGCGCGCATCCGGACACACGATCATGGGCATTTCCGGCCGCATCGCCAAAACCTTCCTAACCTCGCAGCTCACGCCGCTGATCGCGTTGCTGGCGGCGCTGATGGGCCTGTTCGCCATCCTGGTCACGCCACGCGAGGAAGAGCCGCAGATCAACGTGACCATGGCGAATGTGTTCATCCCCTTTCCCGGCGCCTCCGCCAAGGATGTCGAATCCCTGGTGGCGACCCCCGCGGAACAGGTGCTGGCGCAGATTTCCGGCATCGAGCACGTCTATTCGGTCTCACGCCCGGGCATGGCGATCCTGACGGTCCAATACAAGGTGGGCGAGGACCGTATCGCCGCCTTGGTGCGCCTGTATGACACCATCCAGTCGCGGCGCGACTGGGTGTCCCCGAACCTGGGGGTGCTGGAGCCGATCATCAAGCCGGTGGGCATCGACGACGTGCCCATCGTGAGCCTGACCCTGTGGACCGAAGACCCCCAGCGCGGTGCCTTCGATCTGGCGAAAGTGGCCCATGCCACGGAGATCGAGCTCAAGCGCATCGCCGGCACGCGCGAGGTCACCACCATTGGCGGGCCGAACCACGTGGTGCGCGTGATCATGGACGCGGAACGCATGGCCGCCTATGGCATCTCGGCGCAGGACATCCGCGATGCGCTCAAGCTCAGCAATGCTTCCCAACCGTCCGGCTCGCTCATCGCCAACAACCAGGAAATCCTCGTCCAGACCGGCACCTTCCTCTCCGGCGCGCGGGATGTGGCGCAGCTGGTGGTGGGCGTGTACGACGGCAGGCCGATCTTCATGAGTGATGTGGCGAGCATCGTCGACGGTCCCGATCAACCCAACCGCTATGTCTGGATCGGCGCCGGCCCAGCGGGCAAGGAAAAGGGCATCGAGGGGCCTGGCGTGCATCCCGCGGTGACCATCGCCGTGTCCAAGAAACCCGGTGAGAACGCGGTGGACATCGCCGGACACGTGATCCGGCGCGTGGAACAGCTCAAGGGCACGGTGATCCCGGAAGGGGTCAACGTCACGGTGACCCGCGACTATGGCAAGACCGCGGACGAAAAGGCCCGTACCCTCATCGGCAAGCTCATCTTCGCCACCGCCTTCGTGGTTGCGCTGGTCTTCTTCGCCTTGGGCCGGCGCGAGGCGCTGATCGTCGGCATCGCCGTGCTGCTCACGCTGGCCGCGACCCTGTTCGCCTCCTGGGCCTGGGGCTTCACGCTCAACCGCGTCTCGCTGTTCGCGCTGATCTTTTCCATTGGCATCCTGGTGGACGATGCCATCGTGGTGGTGGAAAACATCCACCGCCGGCGCCTGATCGATCCGCACAAATCGCTCCTGGAGGTGATCCCGGAGGCGGTGGACGAGGTGGGCGGCCCCACCATCCTCGCCACGCTCACGGTGATCGCTGCGCTCTTGCCCATGGCTTTCGTCACCGGGCTCATGGGGCCGTACATGAGCCCCATTCCCATCAACGCCAGCATTGGCATGCTGATTTCGCTCGCCATCGCCTTCGTCGTCACCCCGTGGCTCACGCTCAAGTTCCTGGGCAGCCACACACCCGCCTCGCATGGGGAAGGCGGCAGCGGTCGCCTGGTGCGATTCTTCGAGACGCGCTTGCCGCCCTTTCTGAACCGTGAGCAGGGCGCCCCGAACCGGCGCAAGCTCGGACTGTGGATCGTCGGTGCGATCGTCGTGGCGGTGCTGCTCGCGGTGTTCAAGATCGTGATCCTGAAAATGCTGCCGTTCGACAACAAGTCCGAGTTCCAGGTGGTGGTGGACATGCCGGTGGGCACGCCGCTGGAACAGACCGCGCGGGTGATGCAGGCCATCGGGACCTATCTTTCCACGGTGCCCGAGGTGACCGACTATCAGGCCTACGTGGGGACGGCCTCGCCGATCAACTTCAATGGCCTGGTGCGCCAATACTACCTGCGCAGCGGTCCGGAAGTGGGGGACATCCAGGTGAACCTGGTGGACAAGAAGCACCGCGATCGGCAATCGCATGAGGTGGCGCAGAGCGTGCGCGTGCCCATCGAGAAAATCGCCGCCGCCTATGGAGCCAACGTCAAGATCGTCGAGGTGCCGCCGGGGCCGCCGGTCATGTCGCCGATCGTGGCGGAGGTGTATGGCCCGGACTATGCAGCGCAGATGCGGGTGGCGAAGCAGGTGCGCGCGGCATTCGAGGCGACGCCGGACATCGTGGCGGTGGACGACAGCATCGAGGAGGACGCGCAGAAATTCGTCTTGCGTGTGTTGCAAAGCAAGGCTGCCTTGCGCGGGGTGGCACAGGAGGACATCGTCGCGGTGATGAAGATGGGCCTCGCTGGCGAGAACGTGACACCGATCCACACCGGCGAGTCCAAGTTCGAGGTACCGGTCCGGGTGACGCTGGCGCCGGAGCGCCAGCACAGCCTGGACGAGTTGCTCAAACTCGGCGTGCGCGCGCGCGACGGCGGCCTGGTGCCGCTCTCGGAGTTGGTGGAGATCGTTCCCACCGCGCGCGACAAGGCCATCTACCACAAGGATCTGCTGCCGGTGGTGTACGTGGTGGGCGACATGGCCGGCAAGATCGACAGCCCGCTGTACGGCCTGTTTGCCATCAAGTCACGCCTGGACGGCCTCACCCTGCCCGAGGGCGGCACCCTGGGCCAGTACTTCATCCAGCAGCCCGAGGATCCCTACGCCGGTTTCGCCATCAAGTGGGACGGCGAATGGCAGGTGACCTATGAGACCTTCCGCGACATGGGCATCGCCTACGGCGTCGGCCTGCTGCTCATCTACCTGCTGGTGGTGGCGCAGTTCCGCTCCTATCTGGTGCCGCTGGTGATCATGGCGCCGATTCCGCTCACCGTCATCGGTGTGATGCCCGGGCATGCCCTGTTCGGCGCGCAGTTCACCGCCACCTCCATGATCGGCATGATCGCGCTTGCCGGGATCATCGTGCGCAATTCCATCTTGCTGGTGGATTTCGTCAACATGCACGTGGCACAGGGCATGGAGCTGCAGCGCGCGGTGATCCTGTCCGGGGCCACGCGCGCCAAGCCCATCGTCCTCACCGGACTGGCGGCGATGCTCGGTGCCCTGTTCATCCTGGATGATCCGATCTTCAACGGCCTTGCCATCGCCTTGATCTTTGGCGTGTTCGTCTCCACCTTGCTGACCCTGGTGGTCATCCCGGTGTTGTATTACGCGATCATGTATCGCAAGTTCGACTGAACCCTCACATCGCAATGCTCAACTACGGAGGTATCTGCCATGACCTGTAATTCTTGGGTGCGCGTGTTTGCCGGTGCGTTCGTTCTGATTTCGTTGGCCCTGGCCCACATCATGGGTCAGGCGGACCTGAGCCAGGTGAGCTGGCTGTGGTTCACCGCTTTCGTCGGCGCCAACCTGTTCCAGAGTGGATTCACCAAGTTCTGCCCCCTGGAGATGATCCTGAAAAAGCTCGGCGTCAAGGAAAGCTGCGCCTGAAGGTAAAATGAACCGTTCCGCGCGGCCGCAACTTCGCCCGGCCGCGCAGGCTTGGATGGGGCGCAAGGTCCCGGAACGGGCGAAGGAGTGGTTACGATGCAATTCATTCGCGACAATTGGCTCCTGGTGGCGCTGGTGGTGGTGAGCGGCCTGATGTTGATCTGGCCCAGCTTGAGCGGGCGTTTCGGCGGCCGCAAGCAGGTGAGCACCCTGGAAGCGGTGCAAAAAATGAATCATGAGAACGCGCTGGTGATCGACGTGCGCGAACCGGCGGAAGTGGCCCAGGGCAAGATCGCGGGCGCGCGGCACATTCCGCTGGGCCAGCTCGAAAGCCGCATCGGCGAGCTGGAAAAGTTCAAGAACAAGCCCATCATCGTTGCCTGCCGCAGCGGCCACCGTTCGTCGCGCGCGTGCGGCCTGCTGACCAAACGCGGCTTCACCGACGTCTACAACCTCTCCGGTGGCATGATCGCCTGGGAGCAGGCCAACCTACCCGTGGAGAAATGAGATGGCTCACGTCAGCATGTATTGCACGGCCGTCTGCCCCTACTGCAACATGGCGGAGAAACTGCTCAGCCGCAAAGGCGTCACGCAGATCGAGAAGATCCGCGTGGACCTCGACCCCGCCAAGCGCGAGGAGATGATGGCCAGAACCGGCCGCCGCACCGTGCCCCAGATCTACATAGACGACTTCCACGTCGGCGGCTTCGACGACCTGTCGGCGCTGGATCAGGACGGCAAGCTGGATCCGCTGCTGGCGAAGTGACCGCGCGGCGGGTGCGCGGCCTGATTATCGCCCCGGCACCGGCTGCCGATGATGAGCCCCAGCGTCGCCGATCACGTCCCTGTACGCGCCGCCGACTACGCCGGCGTCCGTCCCACCTATCGCCCCGCACTGTTCGACGGGTTTGCCGGCCTCGCGCGCGGGCCTGGGTTGCCTGGGCTGCGTCGCCGCTGCCCATGGAAAGCCGCGCGCCATGGCATGGCCATTGTCCCTTCGGGCAGGCCGCAAGCCCGCTTGAAATTCCCCTGCCGGACCACCAGCTACCGATTATCTCGAACAACACGCCGTGAGGCCCCTCATGCATCTCGTCTGCCCCAGCTGCTTCGCCATCAACCGCGTGCCGGAGGACAAGCTCGGTGCCAACCCCAAATGCGGCAAATGCGGCCAGCAGGTCCTGCCGGGCACGCCCGTGGCGCTGACCCAATCGACCTTTGGCAAATTCGTCGAGCACAATGATCTGCCGGTACTGGTGGATTTCTGGGCACCCTGGTGCGGACCCTGCAAGATGTTCGCGCCGGTGTTCGCCCAGACGGCGCCCCGCTTTGCCACGCGTGTGCGTTTTGCCAAGGTCGACACGGAGGCCGAGCCGGCGCTGGCGCAACGGTATGGGATCCGCAGCATCCCTACCCTCGCCGTGTTCAAGCGCGGTGTGGAACTCGATCGTGTGAGTGGCGCACTCGATCCTGGCCGTCTCTCCGCCTGGCTGCAGCGCTTCTAGCCGGTCCCGTCGAGCCCCGCCCGACGTGTAAAATGGCGTTTTAAGCGCCGCGGCCGGGTGGCCGAGCGCCCAACCAGGAGCCAACATGAGCGAAAGTGACCAAGCCCCGCAGCCGTTTTTCAACCTGGAGCGGGTGTATCTGAAGGATGCCTCGGTCGAGGTGCCCAACGCGCCGGCGATCTTCTTCGAACAGGATATGCCGAAGATCGAGGTGCAACTGCAAAACCGCGGCACCCAAGTGGCCGAGGGCGCCTATGAAGGGGTGCTCACCATCACCGTCACGGCCAAGATCAACGAGCGCACCGTGTACCTCGCGGAGGTGGCGCAGGCGGGCCTGTTCCGCATCAGCAACATTCCTCCGGAGACGATGGAGCTGGTGCTGCAGATCACCTGCCCCACGATCCTGTTTCCCTATGCACGGGAGGCGGTGGCAAGCATGATCGGTCGCGCGGGCTTCACGCCGCTGCATCTCGCGCCGGTCAATTTCGAAGCCCTGTATCAGCAGCAGCGTGCTCAGGCGGCGGCCCAGGCCGTGGCCGAGCAGCCCGTTGCGCACTGAGATGAGGGCCTTGGGTGCCGCCCTGCTGGCGGGGCTGCTGGTCCTTTCCAGTTCCGCGGCTGCGGAGTTCCGCGCCGTGGCGGTGGACCAGGCGGTGCTGTACGACGCCCCCTCGATCGAGGCCCGCAAGCTGTTCGTCCTTTCGCGCCACTACCCGGTCGAGGTCATCGTCTCGCTGGAAAAATGGGCGAAGGTGCGGGATGCCAGCGGTGAGTTGGCGTGGGTGGAAAAATCCAAGCTGGGCGACAAGCGCATGCTGCTGGTGACCGCACCGGTCGCGGACATTCGCAGCCAGCCGAATGCAGGCGCGGCGGTGGTGTTCCGCGCCGAGCGCGACGTGGTGCTGGAACTTCTCGAGCTCACGCCGGGCGGCTGGGCGCGGGTCCGGCACGCGGACGGCCAGACGGGCTTCCTGTCCCTGGGCCAGGCGTGGGGCGTATGAGCCGGCGCGCAGGTCCCGTCGGGTGTCGATGAAAATCGCCGTGCTCGGTGCGGGTGCCTGGGGCACCGCGCTGGCGATTACCCTCGCTAAGCGGCACGGCGTCAGCCTCTGGGCGCGCCATGCCGAGCATGTCCACGCGATGCGCGCGACGCGGGAGAACCTGCGTTACTTTGCTGGCTTCGCCCTGCCGCCTGCCATCGACGTGACGCATGACCTCGCGGCGGCCATCGAGGGCGCTGCCTTCGCCGTGATCGCCGTGCCCACCGAAGGGTTTCGTGCGTTGCTCAAGGCGCTCGCCCCGCTCGAGGGGCTCCCCCCCGTGGTGTGGGCGAGCAAGGGATTCGAGCCGGGCGGGGCCAAGCTGCTGCATCAGGTGGCGGCCGAGGAGCTGCCGCCCGGCCTAGCCCGTGCGGTCCTGTCCGGGCCGAGCTTTGCCCAGGAGGTGGCACGGGGCCTGCCGTGTGCGCTGACCCTCGCCTCGGAGGACGCGGCGTTCGCCAAGAAGGCCGCGGCGGCCCTGCACAATCCGCCCCTGCGCATCTATACGACGAGCGATGTGATCGGCGTGGAGCTCGGCGGTGCAGTCAAGAACGTGATGGCGATCGCCGCCGGCATTTCCGATGGCATGGGGTTCGGGCTCAACGCGCGCGCCGCACTGATCACCCGTGGGCTGGCGGAAATCACCCGTCTCGGGCTGGCGCTGGGCGGGCGGCCGGAAACCTTCATGGGGCTCGCGGGCGTGGGGGATCTGATCCTCACCTGCACCGGCGACCTGTCGCGCAACCGCACCGTCGGCCTGCGTCTCGCCCAAGGCGTGCCCCTTGCGCGCATCCTGGCCGAGCTTGGGCATACCGCCGAGGGGGTGCATACCTGCGCCGAAGTCTTGGCGATGGCGGCGCACCATGGTGTCGAGATGCCCATCGCGCGGGAGGTAAAGCGCGTGATGTTCGAAGGCCTGTCGCCGCGCGAGGCCCTCGAGGCGCTGCTGGCGCGGGAACCGAAGCCGGAGTATCGTTAAGCGGCCCTGGCCACCCGCCTGGGCGGCGCCCATGGTCGGGGAGGCGGCCCAGGGCTTTCGATGAGACGGGGCGCAGGAACCGTATGTCGAACGGAGGCGGCATGAACAAATACGAGTTCAACATCCGCACGCGCAATGGCCAGCGCGTCGACAAGATCACGATCCAGGCACGGGACCGGGCCGCGGCCGAGGCGCGCCTGCGGCAGATGTACCTGCATTGCGAGATCCTGGACTGTGTGGAACGTGCCGCAGAAACCCGTCAGGAAAACCTCGATGTGGAGGGCCTCATCAACCTGATCACCCGCTAGGGCACGCTCACGCCGCGTGCCGTTCCGCCAGGGCCGTGTCGAGCAGTTCTTCCAGGAGCGCGGCGTAATCCTGGGCACCGCGGCTGGCCGGTGCATGGGCGAAGATGTCCTTGTGCATCGCCGGGCTCTCCGCCACGCTGACATTTTCCGCGATGGTGGTCTTGCACAGGTCGGCACCGAAGCGGGCTAAGGCCTGCTCGCGTACTTCCCGTGTCATGCGCCGCCGGCCATCATAGCGGGTGAGCAGGTAGCGCCGCGGCAGACGTTTCTTCAATACGTGCTCCAGCGCCTTGAGCGTCTTGTCGACCTGGATGGCGCCGTCCAACGCCAGGAAATCGGTGGAAATCGGGATCACGACGAAATCGCAGGCGAACAGGGCGCTCAGCGACAGCACCCCCAGCATGGGACAGCAATCGATCACGATCGGCTCGCGTTCGGCGCGCAGGGATTCGCTGCGCAGCCCGGTGGCCAGACGGGTCACCACGTTGTAGCCCTTGCCGAACAGGACATCGGCCTTGGCGAGGTCCAGGTGGGAGGGAATGATGCGCGGGCCGTTCCACGTGGGGCGGATCAGCTCCGTCAGCGGGCGCCTGCGCTCGAAAAAGCTGAACAGGCTGTCATCGCTGCTGGCCACGCTGGCGCCGGTGATGTGGCTCAAGTGCGCCTGCGGGTCGAGATCGATCCACAACGGCCGCTGCCCGCGTCGTGCGAGCCCCGCACCCAGATTCAGGGCAGTCGTGGTCTTGCCGACCCCGCCTTTCTGGTTGAACACCGCGATGACGGTCATGGTGGCCTCCGCTCCCTTGTACCTCAGATTAAGCCATAAATGAACATTTCGCAATAAATCCATCTGTTAAGGCCGTATGCTCAAGTCGTTTAATAACAATCACCCATAACATTATGGGGGCGGCGTGTCGTTGGCCCCGTGTCGGGCGGCTGCCGACAGGGGAAACCCAGGCCGACTGCCCGAGTCTGCTGGATCGAGCATGAAAGGTGTTTCGCACCCACGTGAGCTGGAGGGAGACTTGGCGCGCCTGGCGGCCGCCGCAAAGCCGGGTACCATTCTCGCCCTGGGCCCGGAGGCGGCGCGCGTCGCCGCCGCGGTGCCCGATGCGGTGCTGACGCACATTGCGAGCGTGTCGCTTGCCGCACTGCCGCAACTGAGCGGCCGCTACGATTGGGTCTACGTCGCCGGCGTGGTGGAGATGCTCCCACGGCCAGTTGCGACCCAGTTGCTCGCGCGCTTGCGTGACTGGCACGCGGGGGTGCTGTACGTCCGCGCCCCCCTGGGCCCGGGCTGGGTGGGTCACGTGAGCGTGTGGGATGAGACGGATTTCCTCGCCCTCGGCATGATGCGCGTGAACGTCTACGTGGAGGCCGGGCGACCGGTGCACCTGTATCGGTTCGACCTAAACACCTACAAGCACACGCCGGATTGGTTCAACAGCCGCTACTGGGCGCACCCGGAACTGTGGGACAAGTACTGAGCGCGGTTGCGCCCGCAAACGAAAAAGCCAGGCATCGCCTGGCTTTTTCGCTTCGGTGCCATCGCGCCTTACGCGCTCACACGACGCTTGTACTCGTGGGTGCGGGTGTCGATTTCGATCTTGTCGCCGGTTTCGCAGAAGGCCGGCACCTGAATCTCGAAGCCGGTGGCGAGCTTGGCAGGCTTGAGCACCTTGCCCGAGGTGTCGCCCCGCACCGCCGGTTCGGTGTAGGCGATCTCCCGCACCACCGTGGTGGGCAACTCGACGGAGATTGCCTTGCCCTGGAAGAACACCACTTCCACGGGCATGCCGTCCTCCAGGTAGTTCAGGGCGTCCCCCAGGTTGTCCTTCTCCACCTCGTGCTGTTCGTAGTCCGAGTCCATGAACACGTACATGGGATCGGCGAAGTACGAGTAGGTGGCGGCCTTGCGATCGAGCACGATGGTTTCGAATTTGTCGTCGGCCTTGTAAACGTTCTCGCTGACAGAGCCCGTGAGCAGGTTCTTGAGCTTGAGTTTGACCACGGCGGCATTGCGGCCCGAGCGGTTGTATTCGGCCTTCAGCACCACCATCGGGTCTTTTCCGAGCATGATCACGTTGCCGTTGCGCAGCTCTTGTGCGGTTTTCATAACGGGTGTTCCTGATTCCGTGAGGTTTGGAAAACCGCAAATTATAACCGCATTTCACTAAATTTGACCAGCTGCGTGGCCAAATCGGGAACCTGGGCCCATTCTGCGCAGCGTGCTAACGCATGGGCGGCGAGGGCCGGGAGCACCGCGTGCAGGTGCGGCCAGGCGGCACCGATGCCGCCGCGGCCGTTCCAGCCATGGGCGAAATCCCGCAGCGCGGCCGCGGGCGCCGTCGGCAGCCCGGCGCAGTAGCGGTCCAGAAAGGCTTCAAGCTTGGCATCGTGGGCGGCATCGTGTTGCGGGTAGATATGCCAGACGAAAGGGCGCGCGGCCCACAGGGCGCGCACCAGGGAATCTTCACCGCGAACGAAATTCAGATCGCAGCTCCAAAGCAGCCGGTCATAGTCCGGCTGCGGCAGGAAGGGGATCAGGGCGACGGTGAGCGCCCCTCTGCAAAAGGGTGTGCCGGGGCACAGTGCCGTGATCCCCAGCGCGGCGGCGGCCTGATCGGCCAGCGGTGTTTTTGGCAGGACGCAGAATATCGGCCGGGGTCCCGCGGCCCATGCCGTCAGCAGGTCCGCGAGGGCCGGATTCGGGTAGCCGAACAGGGAGACGATGAGGGCGCCTTCCGGGGGGGTCAGGGCGAGGGTACGCCAGAAGGCTGCCCGGGCACCCGGCATGTCCTGATGGCGCCTGCGTGCATCGATCAGGCCCGCCTCGCGCAGGAGGCCGCCGCTTTGGGGGCTGAAACCGGGAAAGAAGAAATATTTGTTCAGCGGCCAGCGCGGGTGGGGGGAAGGGAGGCCATGGTGGCTGTCGATCCAGGGCTCTGCCGACAAGTACTCGAGATTGATCCAGAGGGGGGGCACCGCCTGGCGCGCCATCGCCTGCACATAGGTCTCCGGCAGTTCGCAGGCGAAGGCCTCGATCACCACCTCGGCCGGTTCCACCGCAGGCAGCGGCGTGTCCCAGCGGCGGACTTCGACCCCTGCGATGGATTGGGCAGCCGCCACGGGATCGACCTCGGGCGCGAGTGCCCGGAAGCTGGCAAGATCGCTTACCCACAAGCGTATCGTGAGACCATGCTCGGCCACGAGCTGGCGCGCGAGGCGCCAACACACGCCGATGTCGCCGTAGTTGTCGACCACGTGACAGAAGATGTCCCAGCGGCTGCGGCGTCTCACGCCGCCCTCACGCCAGCCAGAATGGGGTGCTGTGCTCAAAGCGCTTCCAGCGCTTCTTGAGGCGCCGCTGGTGGGTGGCGTGTTGCGACTGCAGCCATCTTTCGGCGATGGCCAGCGCCGGCGCCGGACGGACACCGCGCAGCTGCACGAGCAAGGATTGCGCCACCGCGAGATCGTTGAACAGGCCGAGCTCGTCCTGCAGCCGTGCCAGCTGCTTGAGATAGTCCGCGGTCTCCTGCTGGGGGAAGAGCGCGGCGAAAAATTCCATCCCGTAGCGCAGCTTCTTGACCGCGATGCGCAGCTGATGCCGCTGCACCACGGTGAGCTGGTGAAGCCTGCGTCCCCGTGTGCGTACCGCCAAATCGAGGCGCGCCAGCGATTCGTGCGCAAAGGCGCGCACGGGCGTGCGCCACAGGCGCCGCTGCGCCGGTTTCAGGCCGCTTTCGGGCAGGGCGGTGAGCCAGCGCTCGAGGCGCAGCATCAGCCTGGCGTAGTTCGGGTGCGTGAGCGCCGTGCGTGCCGTCTGCCGATGCGTGGCCTGGTGCGCCCGTGAGCGCCGCAGGAGTGTCGCCGCTGCGCGCGCGTGCCCGTCCTGCGCCATGCGCGGCAAGGTTTCTTCCACCCAGACATCCCAGTCGCGCGCGGCGTTCAGCGCCCGCGCCAGATCGCGCAAGTCCGCCTTCAGGGCATCGAGCTCGGCACCGCCGACCAGCGAATCGAACAGGCTCAGGGCAGCGCGCAGGCGCCGCAAGGCGACGCGGAACTGATGGAGGAATTCGGCGTCTTTCCCGGTCACCGCACCGTGGTGATTCGCGGCCATCTTAAGCAAGCTCGCGCTGGCGATGCGTTGAAAGGCCAGGCCGGCGGTGCCGGCGGCATCGAGCCTCACCGGCTCGGCGTGCTCTGGTTGTGCCGGGGTTGCGGCGAACAGGGCATAGCCCCGTTCCGCCTTGCTGCGCGGCTCCGGCACCATCGGGACCGCTTCCAGCAGGGTGAGGGCCAGGTCGAACAAGGCCAGCGGGCGGCCCTCCTTGAGCTCGAGCTCCACTTCGCACAGGGGGCGCCGCCGGCGTCCGGCACGGATTTCGCCGACATCGAGCGCCACTTCGATCAATGCCCCCTCGCGCGCGACCTGCCAGGTGGTACGCCGGAATGCGGTGGTGAAGACCGGTACCAGGCGGCGGCCGATGTCGTCCACCGGGGCAAGCAGTTCCCGGGCCGGCGGGGGCAGCAGCTGCAGTTCCGGCTCGCTGCCCGCCACGCGCGTCTCCCATTCCCGCCGCGTGTGCAGCCCACCCTGGGCGTGGCCGCCGCCCTTCACGGCCTGCACCCAGTGGCGGCCGGCGCGGCGCACCCGCAGGGCCACGCCATGGGCCCGAAGCGCGAGCTCCGGGGTGTCGAAATACACCGTCTCCAAGTGGCTGCGATGGGGGCGTCCGTGTGCCGTGCCCCGCAGCGGCGCGGCACGGGCGAGCCGGCGCGCAGCCTCAGGGGACAGCCCGAGCTTGAGTTCGACTTCGGTGCTCATGGCCTCGCATCATAACCAGCATGCTTGCCGTGAAAAAACTGTGACAGCACGCTTTGGTAGTCGAAAATGCATCCCGTCGGTCACGACCTCATCGTGAGGGCGCGGCCTCGGGTTTAACCTGGCTCCGCCCCGTGCCTGAGCCACCGCTGGGGCAGGCATGGGGCGCCCCATCGGGTGGAAGGGCGACACGGCAGCACTGCGCTAGGGCGTGTCGCCCAGCGGCCGTTCGTTGCCACGCCGTGCCGGCACCGTGCCGAGCCGCTGCCTGAGGGAGGTCAGCGGGTCTTCGAAGCGGCGTGCGTAATGGACGCTGTTGCTCATGACTTTCTTCACGTAATCGCGGGTCTCCTCGAAGGGAATCGATTCGATGTAGGCCGCCGCCTCGAGCGGCTTCACGTCCTGCCAGCGCCGCGCCCGCCCCGGTCCCGCGTTGTAGGCAGCGGTGGCCAGTACCGGGCTGCCGTCGAACAGATCGAGCACGTGCTTGAGGTAATAGGTGCCGAGGGCGATGTTGGTCTCGATGTCGTGCAGGGCATTCAGGCTGAAGCCCTGCAGGCCGATCTGCCTTGCCACCCAGCGCGCGGTGGCCGGCATCAGCTGCATCAGGCCCGAGGCGCCGACACTCGATTTTGCCACCGGCACGAAACGGCTTTCCTGGCGCACGAGGCCGAATACCCAGGCGTCATCCAGCGCCAGCGGCTGCGCGTAGCGCCGCACCACCTCCCGGTGTGGTGCCGGAAAGCGCAGGCTGAAATCGTGCAGCTGGCGGGTACGGTCGGCCGTATGGATGGCGCGGTCGTACACCTCGTTGCGGCGCGCGAGTTCTGCCGCCGCCAAAAGCGCCTTGTCGTCGAAGCCCCGGATGCCCCAGTTCCACTCGCGCAGTCCGTCGCCGCGCATGTTCAGGCGATACAGCGCAAGGGCGCGCCGCAAGGTGGGGTGGGCAGCCATGGCCGCGACTTCGGCCTCGGTCGCCTTGTAAGGCACGGCGACGGGCCCGATCGCGGCGCCCAGTTCCTCGCCGGCCAGCTGGCCGTAAAAGTCGTGTTCCCGCGACAGTTGTGCCAGCAGTTCCTCTGCGGCAATCGCCTTGCCCATCGCGCGCAGCGCGCGCGCCCGCCAGTAGCGCCACTCCGCCTTGCGCTGCTCCGCGGCATCCATGCGCTCTATGGTCGCGGCCACCGTGGGCCAGGCCTGGGCACGCAGGGCACTGCGTGTTTTCCAGATCAGTTGCGCCGGCGACAGCGGTGCGGCATCGGCACGGGTGAACCAGTCCAGCGCGCGCGGATCATGACGGCGCGCGAGGTGCAATGCGATCTGACCATCCACATAGGCCTGTTCCGCGGCCGAGAAACGCTCCCGCAGCACGTTCCAGCGCTGGATTGCCGCGTCCGGCTCGCTGCGCGCGAGGCGATGCACGGCGAACAGGGTCGTCTCGCGCGCGCCGCGGCTGGCCAGGTTCTCGCCGCGCCGGTCGAGAAACTGCTGCGGGTTGTTGGCGGCGGCCTCCAGGGCACCCAGTGCGGCCTGTTCCGTGGCCGGCAGGTACTGCACCACCCGGCGCGCCACCGAGAGTTTGCCGGCCTCCAGTGCCAGGCGCAGTCGCGCATAAACGTCGTCCACCGAAAGGCGGTCGCGCCGTGCGAGCTCGGCGAACAGTGGATCGCAGCTCGACGGTAGATCGTTGCCGTTGAACCAAAGACGATGGGCTTCCTCGAGCGCGCCGTCGTCCTGGGGCAACAGCGCGAGACGGGCCTGCAAGGCGTAGCAGGTGATCTCCCAGTCTTCGTTGATCAGGCGCGGATACTCGGCGGTGAACGCCCCCCAGTCCTGGCGCCTGCCGAGCAGCTTGAGCCACTCGGCGCGCAGGCGGTCGGAGACGAACGAGTCGCTGAGTTCGGCCAGGGCCGTGAGCACGGTCTCGTGGGGCGTCTGCTCCAGGTTGAGGCTGAGCTGCCAGTAGCGCACAAACGGGGCCAGCACATGGTCCTGCAGGCGGGGCGCGAGCTGGGCGAGGCGCGCGCCGTTGCGCGCCTCGAAAGCGGCGCGCGCGGCACGGAAATCCTCATCGGTGTCGGCGTGCGCGGGGCGGACGGAAACACAGGCCAGGGCGGCGAGCGCGAATAGCCACGCTCGCATCCCGTGCCGCCGCGCCTGAACGAAGCGATGCATGACTGCTATAGTTGACATCGGTGCCGCGTCGGTTGCGCGTCGGCACTGAGTCTGCTGCGAAAAGTTTGAGGATAACACAGCATGCCCTACCTGAGCCTGAACCCTGCGACCGGCATCCTGGCGGAAAGTTTTCCCAGCCTCGATGCGGCGGCGCTGGACGAGCGCCTCGCCCAGGCCGCCGCCGCCCAGCGCGAGTGGGCGCAGACCGACTTTGCGCGGCGCGCCGACATCCTGCGGGACGTGGCCATCCACCTGCGCGTGCACCGCGACGACTACGCACGGCTCATCACCAGCGAGATGGGCAAGCTGCTGCGCGAGGCGCGTGCCGAGGTGGAGAAGTGCGCGAACGGCTGCGAATTTTATGCCCAGCACGCCGAGCGCTTTCTGGCGCGCGATTTCGTCGTTTCCGATGCGGGCAAGAGCTACGTGGTGTACCAGCCTCTCGGGGTGCTGCTTGCCATCATGCCGTGGAATTTTCCATTCTGGCAGGTGTTCCGTGCGGCGGTACCGGCCCTGATGGCGGGCAACGCCGTGGTGCTCAAGCATGCCTCCAGCACGCCGCGCTGCGCCCTGGCGATCGAGCGCATTTTTGGTCAAAGCGGTCTGCCGGCCGGCGTGTTCGCCACGGTGCTGGCGGAGGCCGACCAGATCGCGCAGGCCATCGCCAGCCCGCACGTGCACGCGGTCACGCTCACCGGCTCGGAGGCCGCCGGCCGCCAGGTCGCCGCCTTGGCCGGGCAGCATCTGAAAAAGGTCGTATTGGAGCTGGGCGGCTCCGACCCCTTCATCGTGCTCGCCGATGCCGACCTGGAATTCACGGTGAAAATGGCGCTGGCCTCGCGCTTGCAGAATTGCGGCCAGTCGTGCATCGCGGCGAAGCGCTTCATCGTGGTGCCGGAGATTGCGGACGCCTTCGTGGCGGCGTTCAAGACCGAGGTGGAAGCGCTCAGGGTCGGCGATCCTTTGGATGAAACCACCCAGCTCGGCCCGATGGCGCGTGCGGACCTGCGCGATGCGCTGCATCGGCAGGTGACCGATTCGATTGCCGCCGGCGCGGTGGCGGTGACGGGCTGCGCGCCGCTTCCGGGTGACGGCTTCTATTACGCGCCCTCCATCCTCGACCGCGTGCCGGCCTCGGCACCGGCCTACACCGAGGAATTGTTTGGCCCGGTGGCCGCCATCCTCCGTGTGGCCGACGAGGCCGAGGCGCTGGCCGTGGCCAACCAAACGCGCTTCGGCCTCGGCGCTTCGATCTGGAGCCGCGACGTGGCACGGGCGGAGCGCCTGGCCCTGGCGCTGGAGTCCGGCTGTGCCTTCGTCAATGGCATGGTGAAGTCGGACCCCCGCCTGCCCTTTGGGGGCGTGAAGGCCTCCGGGCACGGGCGTGAGCTCGGCGAGCACGGCATCCGCGAATTCGTCAACGCCAAGACCGTGTGGATCCGTCAGGTGCGCTCGGCCCCGCGTGGCTAGAGCACGATGAGTGTGACCAGCGTGAAGTAGATCAACAGGCTCAGCACGTCCTGGATGATGGTGGCGAGGGGCCCGCTGCCGAACGCCGGGTCCTTGCCCAGGCGCGCGAGCAGCCAGGGAAATGCCAGTCCGATGCCGGTGGCCACCGTCCCCGCGGCGAGCAGGGAGAGCGCCACGCCCAAGGCGAGGCGCAAATCGCCAAAGATGAACCAGATGCCCGGCAGGCTGATGAGTCCCAGGGTCATCCCGATGAGGAGCCCGGTGCGCAGCTCGCCTGCCATCAGGCGGGGGAAGGGGACCCGGCTCAGGGAGAGACCACGTACCGCGATGGCCTCGGTCTGGGTGCCGATGGCGTCGGCCAGATAGACGATGCCGGGAATGAAGAAGGCGATCGCCGTGCGGGTTTCGAGCACATGCTCGAAACGGGCGACCACATAGGTGGCGATCATGCTGCCCACGAGCCCCACCAGCAGCCAGGGCAGCCGGTCGCGGGTGCGCCGCAGGGGCGGCTCCTCGATGGCGGCGCGGGCGCGCACCGTCTCGCGCCGGATACCCGCGAGCCGATGCAGGTCTTCCACATGCTCGCGGCGCAGGATGTCCATCAGGGCTTCGGGCGGCACCACGCCCAGCAGCCGCCCATCGGCGTCCACCACCGGCATCGCGATCATGCCATGGTCGATGGCCTGGGTCGCCATGCGCTCCTGGTCCAGGCTTTGCGCCACCGATTGAATGGGCGGCTGGGCAATCTCCCCGAGCGGTGTGTCGGCGGCCGCGGCAAACAGGCGCGTCATCGGCACCGTGCCGGCGAAGCGTCCGCCAGTGTCCACGAGGAATACGGCACCGGCGTAGTCGAAAGATTGACCCGGCAGCCGCGCCATCACCGCACCCACAGTCTCGTGCGGCGCGGCTTGCGGCACCCGTCGTACCAGATGGCTGAGGGCGGATTCCTGGTTGAGGTCGGTTGCGGCGACGGGCGGCTGCATGTCGCCTAGCCGAGAAACAGCTTGTAGGCGGGGTTCTTGGTTTCGTCCCAGTAGGGATAACCGAGTCCGTCGAGAAAGGCTTGGAGCTTGTCCGCATCGCTGGGCGGCACTTGCATGCCGACCAGCACGCGGCCATAGTCGGTGCCATGGTTGCGGTAGTGGAACAAGCTGATGTTCCAGCCGTGGCTCATGCGGTCGAGAAACTGCATCAAGGCGCCGGGGCGCTCCGGGAATTCGAACCGCAGCAGGCGCTCGTCGTGGGCCTGGGGCGCGCGTCCCCCCACCAGATGGCGTACGTGCAGCTTGGCCATTTCGTTGTGGGACAGGTCGATCGCCTTCAGACCCGCTGCCTTGAGCTTTTCGATCAGCGCCGCTACTTCCCCGCGCGCCTGCGTTTCCACGCCGACGAACACGTGGGCCGCTTTGGGATCGGCGTAGCGGTAATTGAACTCGGTGATGTTGCGCGGGCCGAGCAGGGCACAGAAGGCTTTGAAGCTGCCGGGCCGCTCCGGGATCGTCACCGCGAGCAGCCCTTCGCGTTGCTCTCCCAATTCGGCGCGTTCCGCCACGTGACGCAGGCGGTCGAAGTTCATGTTGGCGCCGCTCGTGATGGCCACCAGCGCCTTGTCCTTGAGATTGTGCCGGGCCACGTAGGCCTTCGCGCCCGCCACGCTCAGGGCGCCGGCAGGCTCGAGGATGGAGCGCGTGTCCTCGAACATGTCCTTGATCGCCGCGCAGATCTCGTCGGTGTTCACCAACACCATGTCGTCCACCAGCGTCTGACACAGGCGGAAGGTTTCCGCGCCCACTTCCTTCACCGCCACGCCGTCGGCGAAGATGCCGACCTGGGCGAGCCGCACGCGTTCGCCTTTCTTGAGCGAGCGGTACATGGCGTCAGCGTCGGTGGGTTCCACGCCGATGATCTTGATTTCGGGGCGCAGGGCTTTGACGTAGGCGGCCACGCCGGCGATCAGCCCGCCCCCGCCCACCGGGACGAAGATGGCGTGCAGTGGTTCCCCGTGCTGGCGCAGGATTTCCATCCCCACCGTGCCCTGGCCGGCGATGACGTCCGGATCGTCGTAGGGGTGCACGAAGGTACGCTTCTCGCGCTTGGCGAGCGCCATCGCGTGGTGATAGGCCTCATCATAGGCGTCACCGTGCAGCACCACGGTGGCACCGCGGCTCTTGACCGCTTGAACCTTGATCTGTGGTGTCGTGGCCGGCATGACGATCACGGCATCACAACCGAGCTTTTGCGCGGCAAGTGCCACGCCCTGGGCGTGGTTGCCGGCCGAGGCCGCGATCACGCCATGCTTGAGGGCAGAGGCGGACAGGTGTGCCATTTTGTTGTAGGCGCCGCGCAGCTTGAACGAGAACACACTCTGCATGTCCTCGCGCTTGAGGAGCAGGCGGTTGCCGAGGCGCTGCGACAGCACCGACGCCGGCTCGAGCGGACTTTCGATCGCGACGTCGTACACCCGGCTGGTGAGAATCTTGCGCAGGTAATCAGGGCTGTCCATCACGGGCGGCATGGGTAAAGCCCCTATTCTAATTGAGAAATCTCGCCTTAGGCGGTATTCTGCGGACTTTGGACGAGCACACCGAACAGAACCATGACGCAAGACGAAATGAAAAAGGCTGTGGCCGAGCAGGCGCTGGAATTCGTCGAACCCGGCGTGATCGGCGTGGGCACCGGATCGACTGCAAACCATTTCATCGATGCGCTCGCGCGCATCAAGGGCAGGATTGAAGGCGCGGTGGCGAGCTCCGAAGCCACTGCCCAGCGTCTTAGGCAGCACGGGATCCCGGTGCTGGACCTCAACACCGTGGGCGAGTTGCCGCTTTATGTGGACGGGGCGGACGAGATCACACGCCACATGCACATGATCAAGGGCGGCGGCGGCGCGCTGACGCGGGAGAAGATCGTCGCTGCGTGCAGCCGCAAGTTCGTCTGCATCGCCGACGAGTCCAAGCTGGTCGACCGGCTGGGCAGATTTCCCTTGCCGGTGGAGGTGATCCCGATGGCGCGCAGTTACGTGGCCCGGGAACTCGTGCGGTTGGGCGGGCAGCCCAGGCTGCGGGAGGGGTTCGTGACCGACAACGGGAATGTCATCCTGGACGTGCACAACCTCGAGATCCTGAATCCGGTGGAGCTGGAGACGACGCTCAACCAGATCACCGGGGTGGTGACCAACGGCCTGTTCGCCCGCCGCCCGGCAGACGTGTTGCTGATGGGCACGCCGCAGGGCGTGGTGATGCTGAAGGCGGGCTGAGTTGTCACAAAAGGGCAACACGCTGCGCCTAACCTTGGAACGTTTGACCGCAAGGGTCTGGAGCGTACGATGACGGAACATACGATGCGGGTGTTCGATCAGGAGCTGGAGTCGGTGCGCGCGCGCGTGCTGCAGATGGGTGGTCTGGTCGAGGAACAGATTCTCAACGCAGTCGAGGCCTTGGCCTCGGGCAATGTCGGGCTGGCCAATGCCGTCGAGGAGAAAGACCACAACGTGAATGCCCTGGAGGTGGGGCTCGACGAGGAGGTGAGCACCATCATCGCGCGCCGGCAACCCACTGCCAACGACCTGCGCATGCTGATGATGGTGATCAAGACCATCACCGATCTCGAGCGCATCGGGGACGAAGCCACCAAGATCGCACGCATGGCGCGTCTGGTGCACGAGGCGGACCGCATCGTCACACCGCGCTTCACCGACATCAAGCACATGAGCGGCATGGCCGTCGACATGCTGCGCCGCTCGCTGGATGCCTTCGCGCGGCTGGATCCCAGCGGCGCAGCCAACGTCGCCCGTCTGGACAAGCAACTGGACGAAGAGTACCGCATGGTGGTGCGTCACCTCATCACCTACATGATGGAGGACCCGCGCACCATTTCCATGTTCATCGACATCCTGTTCGCTGCCAAGGCGATCGAGCGTATCGGTGATCACGCCAAGAACATGTCCGAATACGTCGTGTACATGGTCAAGGGCAAGGACGTGCGCCACACCTCGATCGAGGAGATCGAGCGCGAGGTGTCGAGCTAAGGCGGGTGATGCAGGAGCACGACCTGATCGCGGCGGTCGATCTGGGGTCGAACAGCTTCCGACTGCAGGTCGCGCGCGTCGTCGAGGATCAGATCTATCCGCTCGACTCGCTGCGCGAGCCCGTGCGGCTCGCATCCGGTCTCACCGACAGCAAAGAGCTCGATGCGGCCGCCCAGCAGCGTGCGCTGGCCTGTCTGAAACGCTTCAACGAGCGCTTGCGCGATCTGCCGCGCGAGGCGGTGCGCGCCGTCGGCACCAACACCTTTCGCGTCGCCAAGAATGCGCGCGCCTTCCTGAAGGCGGCGGAGGCGGCGCTCGGTTTCCCGATCGAAATCATCGCGGGCCGCGAAGAGGCGCGCCTCATTTACCTGGGCGTCGCCCACGGCCTGCCGCCCTCGCCGGCACGGCGCCTGGTGGTGGACATCGGTGGTGGTTCCACCGAGTGCATCATCGGGCAAAACCTCGAGCCGCAGCGTCTGGAAAGTCTGTACATGGGCTGTGTCAGCTTCAGCCGGCGCTACTTTCCCGACGGGCGCATCAGCAAGGGCGCGATGCAGCGTGCGGAGCTCGCCGCCCGGGCCGAGCTCCAGCCCATCGCCAGCGCGTTCGCAGCCGGTGCCTGGGACGAGGCCATCGGGTCGTCGGGCACGGCAAGGGCGCTGGCGGACGTGATGGAACTCAATGGCTGGAGCGCCGGCGGCATCACTGCGGAGGGCATGGAGCGTCTGCGCATGCATCTGCTGCGGGCAGGCGACGTGCGTGCGCTGCAGCTGCGTGGCCTGCCGCAGGATCGCCTGCCGGTGCTGCCTGGCGGCTTTGCCATCATGGCGGCCATTTTTGCCGAGCTCGAGATCGACCACATGGCCGTGGCCAGCGGTGCCTTGCGCGAAGGGGTGCTGTACGACCTGCTGGGGCGCTTTCATCACCACGACCAGCGCGATGCGACGGTCAATCAATTCATGCGGCGCTACCACGTGGATCCGAAGCAGGCGCGCCGCGTGGAGGCGCTGGCGCTGGCGCTGTTCGACCCCATCGCGCGCCAGGCCTTCGGCGACGAGGCGGACGCGATGCGGCAGCTGTTGACCTGGGCGGCGCGGCTGCACGAGGTGGGCATTTCCATTGCCCATTCCGGCTATCACAAGCATTCGGCGTACATTCTTTCCAATGCCGACATGCCGGGCTTTTCGAAAAAGGACCAGGCGCGGCTGTCGCTGCTGGTGGGAACGCATCGCGGCAATCTCGCCAAGGCCACACGCGACCTGGTGGTCCTGGACGCCGACTGGGAGCTGATCGCGATCTTGCGTCTGGCCGTGCTGTTTTGCCGCAGCCGTCGCGATGTCGATGCCGGCCTGATCCACTACCGCCGCGACAAGAGCACCATGCGCGTGGTCATTGAACCACGCTGGCTGGCCGACAACCCCCTGACCGAGACGCTGCTGGAAGAAGAGCAGAAGCAGTGGAAGGCGCTTGGTGGCAATCTCGAAGTCGAGGTGCGCCGTCGTTCGGCCTTCAAGAGTGCCCACGGCACGGTTTGACAGCACCGTGTGCGCGGGCTGCGCCCGCCTGCCCCGCCGGGGGTGACTCCCCAACCCTCTCCACGCGCGCCAGACCGCTGGCGCCGCGCGTCATCCCCGCCTTCAGTGTTTCCCTGCCCGTACACACCGACACGGGCGGCACGGCACCGAAAGGGGACAACGAGGCGTGCACCGTGGACCTGCTGGGCGCCATGACCCTCGGCCCGGTGTTCGGGTCCGGTACCCAGGCGCGGGCCGGCTGCCTCGAGGATCGTTAACCATCCGGGGAAAGAAAGATCCCTCGATCCGTTCGCCGACACACGTGCCTGGCCACGGCCGGGCACCGCTCATTTCGGGGCCAGGTCGGCGAAGGCGAGCTGGTCGATCGTGCCCAGGGTGGCCAGGCGGTCCACCAGCTTGATCACGCGCTTGCCATCCGGCGTGGCGAGTTCGTACAACTTGTGCATCTGATAGCTGCCGGGCGCGAGCAGCAGATAGGGCTCCGCGTGCAGCGGCGTTTCCTCTGGTAGCAGCAGGGCCGGCGTGTGATGGTAGGTCTGGGTGTCGGCAGCGGTTTCCCAGACCGAGAGCTGCGAATCCAGTGGACGCAGCGTCACTGCTTGCGGCCGTCTCGACAGCACCTCGATACCCACGTCCGCGCTGCCGACCGCAGCCCGGTCGCAGCGGCGGATGATGCCGAGCTGCCATTCGCCGGCGCCGAAATTCACCCCCACCACGCTGTCCCGTGTCACCCAGTCCTCCGGGGTGGTGGTGATCTCGATCCCGAAGCCGCCTTCGCTCATGTCCTGTACGACCCAGGTTTCACAGTTTTGGGCCACCGGATCCTCGCCCAGCAGGGCGAGCGACTCGATGCGGCGCTGTTGCGCGCGGGTCCGCTCGGTGACGAAGCCGAACAACTGCGTGTCGACCTGGCCCTCGTAGGTGAGGGTATCGGCCAGCGGGCGCGGCTCCGGTGTCGCCGGACCGGCGCCGCGCTTAAGGCTCGCATGCAGGGCCTCGAAGCCATGGGTCACACAGATGTGCATGAAGAACGGGACGCGCGGATGCTGGCGCTTGTCGAAGTGCTGATGCGGGGCGACCGGTTTGGCGCGGCTCCATTGCTGGCTCAGGTACGCCAGCACCTCGAGCAGGTCGGCGCGGCGGTACGGGCCCGCGTCGCTCAACCCCAGGTGGGCCGGCAGGGTGCCCTGCTCGACGCGTTTCAGGGCGCTCACCAGCTCGGCTACCGCGCCGCCCGCGCCAAAGCAGCGCGCCATGAAATGCTGTTCCGAGGTTTGGGTGAGCCGCGTCGGCGCCGCCCGCCGGGAAAAATCCACCTGGAACACCAGGTTGTTGCCTGGGATGTCCTCCCACACGAAATGCCCCGCCACGGCGTGCGCAATGTGACGCGCTAGGGCGATCTGCGGTCGGGTCAGGCGTGCGGGTTCCGCCACCGCCAGCATGAGCAGTTTGAGCAGTTCGGTGACGAAGGTGGTTTGCGTGCCCGTGGTGGCATTGAGTGTCACCGGCTCGCGCATCAAAGCCTGTTGTTCCGCGAGCTTGATCAGCGTGTAGACCTGCTCCCACAGGGTTTCGGGCAGCGGCTGGTAGCGCAGCTGGAACCAGTGGGCCGCGAGTTCCAGGCGGCGTACCGCGCGCACCGCCAAGGCGGCGAGTTCCGACGAGGCCTTATCCTGTTGCAGCGCTTCCCCGATGCAGCGCAGGTGCGCGCTGACCGAAGCGTCGAGGGCCTCGAATGCGGAATTCCAGATGCGCGCCTCCATCAGCTTGTGCAGCCGCGCGGCGGAGACGTATTGCTCGCGGAGCTTGCGTTCGAACGGCAGCGCCGCCTGGTCGAGGCGCAGGAGCTTCGCGGCGCGGTGCCTCAGTTTGTCCTCGCTTGCCACCAGCATCAGCCAGTGGGTGAGGTCCTGCAGTGCCGCTGCGGGATCCTCGGCGGGCAGGGTGGTGAGGAGTGTCGTCACCTGTTCGTCGGTGCCCAGGGGATGTTCGGCGGTCCTGGAAAAGAACTTCCTGAAATCGACCATGCGACGCTGAGCCTCCCTGACCCGCCCTGTTCCGAGGACGTGGTTGGTGCCGACAGTAGGAATCGAACCCACGACCTTCTGATTACAAATCAGCTGCTCTACCAGCTGAGCTATGCCGGCGTCAGGGCCGGATTATAGAGGGTGCGCCCGGAGACGCCAAACCGCCAGCGGCGGCACCGCGACGACGACATGACACGGCTGTCATGCCCGCTGGGCTCAAGCCGGTCGTGTCAGCGTCCGCTCTTGCTTCGCGTTAAGGCCCTTATGCATTCCCTGAAGAGGAGATCCACCATGTCGAACACCGTTTCCGTCTGCGCCCGCTTTGCCACCTGGCTGGCCGCCCTCGCGCTGGCCGTGCCGATCGCCGCCTGGGCCGATCCGCCTCCCCATGCCCCCGCCCACGGCTGGCGCAAGAAGCACGACCCCTACTACCTGGGCTACAGTGGCAAGAAATGGCCGAGCGACTATGGCATCGTCAGCGGCCGCTGCGATCGTGCCGCCATCGGCGCGGTGCTGGGTGGTGTGGCAGGCGGGGTGATCGGCTCGACCGTCGGCAAGGGCGATGGGCGCACGGTGGCGATCATCGTCGGCACGGTGCTGGGTGCCGCCATCGGCGCCAAGATCGGCAGCGACATGGATGCTGCCGACCAGGCCTGCGTGGGCCATGCGCTGGAGCTCGCCGGGGTGCGCCGCAGCGTGAGCTGGACCAATGAAACGACTGGCGTGCGCTACGTGGTCACGCCGCTCGCCGGTTTCCAGCGCGACGGCCAGGAGTGCCGCGAGTTCGTGCTGAGCTCCACTCTGAGGGACAAGCACGCGGAACAGCGCCGCCAGGCCTGCCGGGGTGGCGACGGGGAGTGGCGCGTCCTTTAGCGCCCGCTGCGGTGCGAGGGACTCAGGCCAAGCCTTCGGCGCGCAGGGCGGCCTGGACCGCCGGGCGGGCGCCGATGCGGGCGCAGAATTCGCCAAGGGCCGGCCACGGGCCCAGGTCCACCTTCAGGATCGGCGCCCAGCCCAGCACCGTGAAGAGATAGGCATCGGCGACCGTGAAGCGGTCGCCACACACGAAGGGGACGGTCTTGAGCCGTGCCGCGAGATGGTCGCAACGCCGTCCGAGGGTGGCGAGCACGAGTTCCCGCGCCGCGGCGGGCAGGGCCGGATTGAACAGCCCACCCAAGGCCTTGTGCATCTCGGTGGCGATGAAGTTGAGGGTTTCCAGCTGGTGGTAACGCGTCAGGGTGCCGGGGGCGGCGAGTAGCGCCGCTTCGGGTTTGCGGTCGGCCAGGTATTGCAGGATCACCGCCGCCTCGGTGAGCACGCCGCCGTCGTCAAGCGTCAGTGCTGGCACGTAGCCATGGGGATTCACCGCCAGGTAATCGGCGCCGTCCGCGGTCTTGCGGGTCGCAAGGTCCACCCGAACCAGCTCGAACGGCAGTTCCAGCTCCCGCAGCACGATGTGGGGGGCCAGGGAGCAGGCACCCGGTGCGCAGTAGAGTTTCATGGGACGCCGACCGCGGTGTGCGGGCTCATTTGCCCATGTGTGGCGAGGTGGAGTAGCGCTCCATCACGCTGCGGTCCTTCCACAGCTTTTCTTCCAGCACCTGCGGCGGGATGTAATAGGCATTCTGCTTGTCGACCGGGTGGGTCCTGACGATCTTGATCACGTCCTCGTAGGGGATCTTGTGCAGCAGGCCGGCCTTGTCGGTCATGCGCGCGATCATGAAATTGTCATAGCAGCGATAGACGTAGATGTTCGCCGGCCGCAGCTTGCCATCCGGGGCGCGCCAGGTGATGGTGTAGCGGGTATCGGGTTGGAAGTCTGCTTTGTCCATGGGCTGTCATGCTCCGGAGAAAATCAGGATTTTTGAATACTCTAGCATGGGCGGAATCGCCACCACAATTAGCCGGGCTTATTGCTGGATTAAAATTACTGCGTTGCTCCAAAAGGGTTTTTTGCCGAGAATGCGCCGGCTGTGATCTGCTGCCCTGACGTTGGCGCACTCGAGCGCAGTCCGGCAAGCGTGCGAGCGACAACACCGTCGCTTTTATTTTTGGCATACATATTAGCAAGTTATGATTTAGTGAAATGCTGTCGCCCAAGCGCGAGCGGCTATGCTTTAGGACGAGTCATGAACGCACCCCTCATCAAGACCGAGAATCATGCGCGCCAGGAAGTGAAATACACGACCTGTTACATGTGCGCCTGCCGGTGTGGCATCAAAGTGACCCTGGAAGAGGGCAAGGTGCGCTTCATCCAGGGCAACCGCAACCATCCCACCAACCAGGGGGTGCTGTGCGCCAAAGGCTCGGCGGGCATCATGAAGCAGTATTCCCGCGCCAAGCTCAGAAAGCCGCTGATGCGCAAGCCGGGCGCGCCCCGGGGCGCGGGCGAATTCGTGGAGATCGAGTGGGAGCAGGCGCTCGACATCCTCACCGACCGCCTGGAACTGATCCGCTCCACCGACCCTTCCAAGCTGGCTTTCTTCACCGGCCGCGACCAGATGCAGGCGCTCACCGGCCTGTGGGCCCAGCAGTTCGGCACGCCGAACTGGGCGGCCCACGGCGGCTTCTGTTCGGTGAACATGGCGGTCGCGGGACTCTACACCATCGGATTCTCGTTCTGGGAATTCGGCGCGCCCGACTGGGACTACGCCAAATATTTCATGCTCTGGGGCGTGGCCGAGGACCATTCCTCCAATCCCATCAAGATCGGCCTGGAAAAGCTCAAGCGCCACGGCGGCAAGTTCGTCACCGTGAATCCGGTGCGCACCGGCTACTCCGCCATCGCCGACGAATGGGTGCCCATCAAGCCCGGTATGGACGGCTTGTTCGCCCTGTCCATCGTGCACGTGCTGCTCTCCCGCGAGCTGTTCGACTGGGAATTCCTGGTGCGCTACACCAACGCGCCGTGGCTGGTGGTGCAGACGCCGGGCCAGAAGGGCGATGGCCTGTTCCTGCGTGACGCGGCGGGCTATCCCTTGGTGTGGGACCTGGAAAGGGAAGCCTTCGTATCGGCCCTGGAGGCGGACATCGCGCCGGCGGTGTTCGGCGAATTCGTCGCCCCGGACGGTCGTCCCGTCAAGACCGTGATGTCCCTGCTCGCGGAGCGCTATCTGGATCCGCGCTATGCGCCGGAAGCCGTGGCGCCGGAATGCGGCGTACCGGCGGAGACCATCGAGCGCATCGCGCTGGAGATGGCCCATGTGGCCTTCAAGGAAACCGTCGAACTCGACATCGAGTGGACCGACATCTGGGGCCGCAAGCACGACAAGGTCATCGGCCGTCCGGTGGCCATGTACGCCATGCGCGGCATCTCGGCGCACTCCAACGGCTTCCATGCCTGCCGCGCGATCCACCTGATCCAGATCCTGCTCGGCGCGTTGGACGGCCCGGGCAACTTCCGCGCCCGTGCGCCGTATCCGAAGCCGATTCCGCCGCACCAGCTGCCGGAGAACAATCTCGACATCATCCACGCGCCCAATACCCCGCTCGCGCGCCCGCCGCTGGGCTTCCCGACCCGCCCGGAGGACCTGGTGATCGATGCGGAAGGCAACCCGGTGCGCATCGACAAGGCCTATTCCTGGGAGAGTCCGCTGGCCTCCCACGGGCTCATGCACATGGTGATCACCAATGCCACCAACCATGACCCCTATGCCATCGATACCCTGATCCTGTTCATGGCCAACATGGCGTGGAACTCCACCATGAACACCAAGAGCATCCAGGAAATGCTGGTGGAGGAGGATCCGGAAGAACCGGGGCAGTACAAGATTCCCTTCCTGGTGATGGTGGATGCCTTCCATTCCGAGACCGTGAACTTCGCCGATCTGGTGCTGCCGGACACGACCTACCTGGAACGCCACGACTGCATTTCGCTGCTCGATCGCCCCATCTCCGAGCCCGACGCCGCGGCCGATGCGATCCGCCATCCGGTGGTGGAGCCGGACCGGGACGTGCGTCCCTGGCAGGAAGTGCTGGTGGAGCTGGCCTCGCGCCTCAAGTTCCCGGCTTTCACCAACCCGGACGGCACGCGCAGGTTCAAGGACTACAAGGATTTCATCGTCAACTTCGAGCGTTCTCCGGGCGTGGGCTTCCTCGCCGGCTGGCGTGGCAAGGATGGCACGAAATCGCTCAAGGGCGAGCCGAATCCGAGGCAGTGGGAGAAATACATCGAAAACCAGTCCTTCTTCGCCCACCACTGGCCCGACAGCCAGAAGTACAACCGTTTCGCCAACAAGGACTATCTGGAGGTCGCGGCAGACGCGGGTTTCATCGGCAAGCCCGAGCCCATCATCATGCAGCTCTACTCCGAGCCGTTGCAGAAATTCCGCCTCGCCGGGCAGGGGCTCTATGATGGTCCGCAACCGAGCAACCCGGCCGACCGCGAACGGCTGGTGAAATATTTCGACCCCCTGCCCCTGTGGTACCAGCCGCTGGAGCAGCAGCGTGTGGACAGCGAGGCGTATCCCTTCTTCGCCCTCACCCAGCGGCCCATGTTCATGTACCACAGCTGGGATTCGCAAAACGTCTGGCTGCGCCAGATCATGGCGCAGAACTATCTTTACATGAACCGCCGCCGTGCCGAGCGCATGGGCCTCAAGGACTACGACTGGGTCTGGGTGGAGTCCCACAACGGCCGCATCCGCTGCCAGCTGAAGACCATGGAAGGCTGCGAGGAAAACACGGTGTGGACCTGGAATGCCATCGGCAAGCAGCGTGGCGCGTGGGGCTTGAAGCCCGACGCGTCGGAAGGCACCAAGGGCTTCCTGCTCAATCACCTGATTTCCGAACTGCTGCCGGAAAAACCGGGGGAGCGCCGCATCACCAATTCCGACCCCGTGACGGGGCAGGCCGCGTGGTTCGACCTGCGTGTGAAGATCTACAAGGCCGAGGCGGGCGAGGTCGGCAGCTGGCCGCAGTTTCCGCCGCTCAAGCCCCTGCCGGGTGACGACGGCACGCGACCCGATGTGCTGCGTTTCGACGCGCGGGTTTAAGCCGGGAAGGAATTTGCCATGCGACTGGGCCTCGTCATCGATCTCGATACCTGTGTCGGCTGCCATGCCTGCGCCGTTGCCTGCAAACAGTGGAATGCCTCCGGCACCACCGGGCCGTTGACCGATTATCAACCCTACGGCGCTGAACCGTCCGGCGTGTGGTTCAACCGCATCCGCCATTACGAGGTGGGCGACTATCCGCACAGCAAGACCATCAATTTCCCCATGTCGTGCATGCACTGCGAGGACGCCGCCTGCGTCACCGTGTGCCCGACCGGTGCGTCCTACAAGCGTGCGGAGGACGGGATCGTGCTGGTGGACCAGGACAAGTGCATGGGTTGCAACTATTGCTCCTGGGCCTGCCCCTACGGGGCGCGGGAACTGGATCGCGAATCCGGCACCATGAAAAAATGCACCCTGTGCGTGGATCGCATCTACGACACCAAGCTGCCGATCGAAGACCGCCAGCCCGCCTGCGTGCTGACCTGCCCGGCGCACGCGCGCATGTTCGGCGACTTCGATGATCCGGAATCGGCGGTAAGCCGCGCCGTGCGCGAGCGCGGGGGCTATCAACTGATGCCAGAGCTCGGCTACAACCCGACCAACCACTACCTGCCGCCGCGCAAGGCGCCGCCGATTCCGACTGAGAGCCTCGGCAAGCCGGGGCTCAAGGACCGCCTGAAGACCCTGGCGCAGAAGATCGTCAAGAGGTAAGTGCCATGCATCCCGCCTTCAGCGTCATTTTCTTTACCGTTTCCTCCGGCGCGGGCTTCGGCCTATTTGCGCTCCTGTATCTGGCCGAGGTGTCCGGCCTTGGCGGCGGTTTGCCACCCCGCATGCTGGTGGCGACCGGCGTGGCGGCGCTGGCGCTGATCGTCGCCGGCCTGCTGTCCTCCGTGGGACACCTTGCCAACCCCAAGAACGCCTGGCGCGCCTTCAGCCGCTTTCGGACCTCCTGGCTGTCCCGCGAGGGCGTGTTCGCGGTGGCGTTCTTCCCTTTTGCGTTCGCCTACCTCGCCCTCACCTGGCTTGCCGTGCCCGGGCTCGAGTGGCTGCGCCTTGTGGCCGGCGCCCTGGCCACCCTGCTCGCCTGGGTGACGATCTTCAGCACCGGCATGATCTACGCTTGCCTGAAGACCATACGCCAGTGGAACAGCCCGCTGGTACCGGCCAATTATCTGGTGCTGGGCCATGCCGCCGGGGCGCTCTTGCTGCTGCTCGCGGCGGCGGTGGCCGGTTTGCCGGCGGCGCCGTTTGCCCTGGTGGCAACGAGCTTCCTGGTGCTGGCAGCGTTGCTGAAGGGTATCTATTACTTCTGGATTGCCGAGCCGGGTGCGGCCCCGACCATCCAGACGGCCACGGGTTTCACCCGCGCCCAGGTGCGCCTGCTCGATGCCGGACACACCCATGGCACCTTCCTCACCCAGGAATTCGGCTTCCAGCTCGCGCGCAAACACGCCGTGGCCCTGAAGGGCTTCTTTTTTCTGGCGGCGGTGGTGGTACCGATCGCGGTGCTGGCAGGCGCCGCGGGTCAGCCTTCACCCGGCCTGGGTGTAGCGGCCGTCCTGTCGGCACTTTTGGGGATGGTGGCGGAGCGCTGGCTGTTCTTCGCCGAGGCGCGCCACGTGGTGAACCTCTATCACGGAAGCCAACGTTGCTAGGAGGGTTTTAAAACCGTTGCAACCTGGCTTTCCATGCGTATATTATAATTTTTTAATTTACCCATTCTGGGATGTCGGGCATGTTCGGAATGTATGGATTCAAGGAAGTCGACGCGCACGGGCTGCAGCAATTGCGGGCAAGCGGCGAGGTCGAAGTGATCGACGTGCGCACCGAAGCGGAGTTCGTGCGCGGTTCCATCGAGGGGGCGCGTCACATCCCCCTGCACATGTTGCCGCTGGTGGCGGACCAACTTCCCGCTGACAAGCCGGTGGTTTTCATCTGTCAAAGCGGGGCGCGCTCCAGCCAGGCCTGTGCCTTCATGGCGTCCCGGGGCTATGAGAACGTGTATAACCTGCAGGGCGGAGTGATCGGCTGGGCGCGCGCGGGTCTGGCGCTGGCTGCGGCCTGACGCGGTTGCGCCACCGCCGTGAGTGGATCAAAATAAAACCTTTTCCCCGCATTGTTTTTTTATTGATCAACCGAACCAGGAGACAGAAAAATGCATTTCGACAAAGAACTCGACGCCAAAGGTCTCAACTGCCCGTTGCCGATCCTGCGCACCAAGAAAGCCCTGGCAGAGATGTCCAGTGGCCAGGTGCTGCGCATCGTCGCCACCGATCCGGGTTCCGTGAAAGACTTCCAGGCCTTTGCCAAGCAGACCGGCAATGAGCTGCTGTCCTCCACGGAAGGCGGCGGCGAGTTCACCTTCTACATGAAAAAGAAATAATCACATCACACACGGGTGGACAGAAACAAGCGCGCCTTTAACCCCATCGAGAGGAGGATGTGATGTCGAAACGACTCGCGATCATCGCGACCAAAGGCACGCTGGACTGGGCTTATCCGCCGCTGATCTTGGCGTCGACGGCGGCGGCGCTGGACTACGAAGTTGAAGTGTTTTTCACCTTCTACGGCTTGCAACTGTTGCGCAAGGACCTGAGCCATCTGAGGGTGAGCCCGCTGGGCAATCCCGCCATGCCGATGAAGATGCCGTTCGGGCCGAAGTGGTTCCGGTCCATCAACTGGAACATTCCGAACGCGGTGCAGGCCATCGTGCCCGGCTTCGAAGCCTTGGCAACCACGCTGATGAAGCAGACCATTGCCAATAACGGTGTCGCGAGCGTGGAAACCCTGCGCGAGACCTGCATCGAATCCGGTGTGAAGATCATCGCCTGCCAGATGACCGTCGATCTGTTCGGTTTCGAGCATGGGGACTTCATCGACGGCATCGAGTTCGGCGGTGCTGCGACCTTCTTCGAGTTCGCGGGCGACGCCGACATTTGTTTGTATATCTGACGCATCCGCGTCGGTGAACTGGGCGGCGGCCGGGCCGGTCTTCGGTCTGGCCGCCGTTGTTTTCCGGGGTGCGAAAACCTCATGGATTACATGGATTTCCGGCTTATGAGGGGAATCAAAAATTTTTCTATCCTCAAGACTTGTAACCGGGGGCCGTTGGTGTAAATTAAATAGTGTACTGATTTACTCGGGTATTGCACTACCCGGTGCAGGGTTATCGAGACGAAGAGGGTGATCGAGCATGGCAACCTATGCGGAAATGCGCGAGATCTATGATGAAATTCGCGGCGACTTTCGCTACGACCACGAGCTGAACGGCTGCCTGAACTGTGGCATCTGCACTGCGACCTGCCCGTCGGCGCAGTTCTATGACTACAGTCCCCGCGAGATCGTGCAGCTGTTGTGGACCGAGAACGTGGAACAGGTCTACGACGCGATGCAGGAAAAAATCTGGGCGTGTGCCCAATGCATGACCTGCGCTGCCCGTTGCCCGTTCAAGAATTCGCCGGGTGGGCTCGTGATGATCATGCGTGAAGTGGCGATCAAGCACGGCATGCAATCTGCAAAGGACGTGTTGCGCCCCTTCGGCCGGGTGATGCTGAAGCTCATCACCACCGGCAACCAACTGTCGCCCGACATGATCCAGCCGGACCATTTCCCGGATTGGGGCCCCAACATCCAGAAGGTGGAAGGGGACCTGAAGACCCTGCGCAAGGCCATTCCGGTCCGCACGCTGCAGACCACCGACACGGCGTGGGAGGTGTCGCTGAAGACCTCGGTCGAGATGTACACCATCTGGGAGATGACCGGCGTGCTGAAGTCGCTGGAGGCGATGGACGAAAACCTCTACGACGTGATCGAGGACTTCATCGACGAAAAGCGTGAGGAATACGAGGATTGGCTCGAAGAGCAGGAAGACAAGGACTGAGGTTTGCACCGCACGTGATTCAGTGGACGTGACCCCGCAGAAACTGACCAGGAGATGACGCAATGAGCACGATGAACACCGAAGGCCAGGGCATCGCCGGACACGGCTCGTTTTTCCAGCCGACCAACCTCTCACAGGCGGACGCAGCCGCCGCGACCGAATGGGTGCGCAAGCACGTCGACAAGCGCACCATCGATCTCGGCGAACGCATGGACGACATCCGCGAGCACATGTGGGAGCTGGAGAAGGATGGCGAGATCATCGTGCACCGCATCACCGACGATCATGCGCCGGTGGAAGTGCAGACCCTGTTCGGTTGGACCAAACGCATCCCCACCAAACAACTGTGGCATCACAAATCCTGTGGCCAGTGCGGCAACATCCCCGGCTACCCGACATCGCTCTTGTGGACCATGAACAAGTTCGGCTACCAGCCGGGCAAGGATTATCTGGACGAGACCGACCAGACCTCGTGCACCGCGTGGAACTACCACGGTTCCGGAATCGGCAACGTGGAATCGCTGGCGGCGGTGTTCCTGCGCAACTTCCACCAGGCCTATGTTTCCGGCAAGCAGCACGGCTTCGAACTGGGTCACTTCTTCCCGCTGGTGCACTGCGGCACCTCCTTCGGCAACTACAAGGAAATCCGCAAGTACCTGGTGGAGTCTGCCGAGCTGCGCGAGAAGGTGAAGAAAATCCTTGGCAAGCTCAATCGTCTGGTGGATGGCAAGATCGTGCTGCCGGAGGAAGTGGTGCACTACTCCGAGTGGGTGCACGTGATGCGCAACCGCATTGCGTCCGAATTGCAGACCATCGACGTGTCGAACATCCGCGTCACCATGCACGCCGCCTGCCACTACTACAAGATGGTGCATGAGGACGCGATCTATGATCCCACCGTGCTGGGCGGCAACCGCACGGCGGTCGGCACCTCGGTGGCGCAAGCCCTGGGCGCGCAGGTGATCGACTACTCCACCTGGTATGACTGCTGCGGCTTTGGCTTCCGCCACATCATTTCCGAGCGGGAGTTCACCCGCTCCTTCACCATGGACCGCAAGATCAAGGTGGCGCGTGAAGAAGCCAATGCCGACGTGATGCTGGGCATCGACACCGGCTGCATCACGACCATGGACAAGAATCAATGGATCGGCAAGGCGCATGGGCAGAACTACTCGCTGCCCATCATCGCGGACATCCAGTTTGCCGCGCTCGCCTGCGGTGCCGATCCGTTCAAGATCGTGCAGCTGCAATGGCACGCGAGCCCCTGCGAGGAACTGGTGGAAAAAATGGGCATCTCCTGGACCCAGGCCAAGAAGAACTTCGAGGCCTACCTCAAGGAGGTGGAGGCCGGGAAGATCGAATACCTCTATAACCCCGAATTGGCACTGGGAGGACGCTAAACATGCATGATACGGTTCTGGTGGTGGGCGCAGGGCCTACCGGGTTGTCGGCCGCAGCGGGCGTTGCCTCCGTCGGCAAAAAGGTGGTGCTGGTGGAGAAGGAAAACGTCCTCGGGGGCGCGCCCATCCTCTCCGGCTATGCCAAACTGGTGCCCTCCGGCGAGTGGGCCAAGGATGCCATCGGCCGCATGGTGAAGCGCGTCGAGTCGGACCCCAACGTGACCATCCACAAAGGCACCAAGGTGGTGAAGCTCGACGGCGAAGCGGGCCATTTCACCGCGACGCTCTCGAACGGGCAGACCGTGCAGGCGGGTGCCATCATCCTGGGGACCGGGTTCACCCATTTCGATTCCATCAACAAGCCGGAGTGGGGCTTTGGCACCTACGAGGACGTGCTGACCACCACCCAGATGGAACAGATGGTGGCGAGCGGCAAGATCGCCTGTCCCTCCGATGGTCGCGTGCCGGAACGGGTGGCGATCCTGCTGTGCGTAGGCTCCCGTGACCGTCAGATCGGCCGCGAGTGGTGCTCCAAGATTTGCTGCACCGTGTCCACCAACCTGGCGATGGAAATCAAGGAACTCTCCCCGCAGACCGACGTGTTCATCTACTACATGGACATCCGCACCTTCGGCCTGTACGAGGACAAGTTCTACTGGAAATCCCAGGAAGAGTTCAAGACCAAGTTCGTGAAGGCGCGCATTGCCGAGGTGACGCAATCGCCGGACGGCCGCCTGCTGGTCAAGGGGGAGGACACACTGGTCAAGCGTCCGATCGTGATCCCCTTCGACATCGTGGTGCACGCCATCGGCATGGACCCGAACGAAGACAATCCGGAAATCGCCAAGGTGTTCGGCGTCGGTCTGGAAAAGCACGGTTACATCGAACGCGGCGAGCACTACACGAGCACCTTCAGCTCGACGCGGCGCGGCATTTATGTGGGCGGCTCGGCGCTCGGTCCCGAGGACATCGATACCTCCATCTCGCACGGGCTGGCGATGGCGATGCGCGCGGTGGGCGATCTCACTGCGGCCGGGACCAAGCTCGCCGCCTGAGCGCGGCGCGGCAACCCATGCTCTGGTTCAAAAAGCAGCTGGAAACGGCCGCCCACGGCGGGAGTCCGACCGAGGTCATCGTGCCCGCGGAGCCGTCGCTGCCTTTCGACGCCGACCTGTTCGCGCGCCATTTCCGCGAGCTGAACCAGATCGCCGAGCTGGATGCTGGCATCGAGGCTTATCTGGAGTCGCTGCGCGCCAAACAGCGCCTGTTTGCCCAGACGCTCGCGCAGCCCGCGCTGGATGCGCTGACCCTGGACAAGATCGAAATGTTGCTGGAAACCGTGTTCAGCGCCCGGCGGCGGCTCTACCCGGCGCTCGCCGAGCTGGGCGAGGCGGGCACGGTGGCGGCCGTGCGGGCGCTGCTGTACGGGCCGGGTCCCCTCGCGGAACGCATGGCGGCGTTCGTTGCGGCGATGCCGGTGGCCGAAGCGGAGGATCGCGAAGCGAAGAAGGCCGCCCACAAACTCCGGCGCGCCGCGCACGACTTCGGGGCGGAACTGCTGCACTTCATGAGCCCCGAGCAGTACCCGCTGATGACGCGCTGGGTCTGGGACCAGAGCACCGTCAGCGGCGCCCTGCGCGAATTCATCCGCGGCAACGACGCGATGGTGGACATCCCGCTTGGCACCAGTCCGGAAATGTTCGAGGGCGTGCGCCAATGGATGGCCGATCGCATTGCCGAACAGGGCATCTATCGTGATGTGCCGCTGTGGATCGATCTGATGTTGGCCCAGGGTTACGGGCACTACTTCCGCTCCATGGCGGAAGGACTGCTGTCGGCGGATTTCGGCCGCAGCGGCGGTCCCGAGGAGCACATCAAGAAATTCCTGGGCATCGATCCGGTGCGGCGGGGTGGCAGCCGGGTGAAAAAGGTTTTGGAACGGCAGTAAGACGCGTCGCGGGCGTGCGGCGCTTCAAGGAGAACGAGGTATGGCCATTCATGAAAAATCGCTGATCGATCCCGCTCGGCTGCTGACCAGCGACCAGCTCGTGGTCGACGGCGTCGATGTGTCGGGGCACTGGAACACCATGATCCTGCCCCGCACCCTCACGGAGTACGACGAGCATTTCGAAAAGACGATTCAGAAATACGGCGGCGGTGAAAACGTGCACCGCTGCTGGCAATGCGGCTCCTGCACCAACTCCTGCACCATGTACGCGCAGAACACCGACTTCAATCCGCGCTACTGGATCTATCTCACCCGTTTGGGTCTGAAGGACGAGATTCTCAAGGACAAGGACATCATCTGGCAGTGTGTGTCCTGCAACAAGTGCACCAACATCTGCCCGAAGGATGTGCGTCCGGAGGGCGTGATGAAGGCGCTCGCGCACTGGATCGAGGAGGAAGGGTACGCGGAAAAATCCAACTCCACCCTCTTCGATGAAGAGTTCACGCGCCAGTGCCTCGAGCGCGGGCGGATCGAGGACTCGGAGGTGATGACGAATTTCTTCAAAAGCACCCGGCAGGATCTGATTGCGCTGGTCAAGGACGGCTGGCTCGGCATTTTCGTCGCCCGCATGAGCAAGCTCGCCGAGCTGCGCAAGGGCCATCTCGGCAAGTTCGTCACGCGCTTTCCGCTGATGCACTCGCTGCACATGGGCCTTGCGCTGCTCATCAAGCCGCGCACCAAATCCTGGGGTCGCACCGGCGAGGTGCTGCGTCAATACGTGGAAGAACAAAAGCGGCTCGCCCACGGTTGAGCCGCCGCTCTGGAGATCGAGAACCATGTCGAAAGTGGCTTACTACCCCGGCTGTGCGCTGGAAGGCTCTGGCGGCCCCTATGATCGTTCCACCCGTGCCCTGGTCCAGAACCTCGGGCTGGAAATGGAGACGCTCCTGGACTGGAACTGTTGCGGCGCCATGGAGGTGAAGAACGTCCACCCCATGCTGCAGACCTATATGTCGGCGCGCAACATGGCCATCGCCAGCGAGCAGATGGGCTACGACACGGTGATGGCCCCCTGTAATGGCTGCTATCATAATCTGAAGAAGGCGGAATACGAGCTCGCCACCAACGCTGAAGCCATGCGGACGGTGCAGGATCTGGCGAAGAAGGCGGATGATCCGGTGTACAAGGGCGATGTGCGCACGGTGCATCTGCTCGAATGGCTCATGGAAGAGGTCGGCCCCGAGGGCATCAAGGCACGCATCAAGAAGACTCTCAACGGCATCAAGATCGCCAACTACTATGGCTGCATGTACACGCGGCCGCGGCAGATCTTTCCCGAGAAAGACCAGGGTCCCGGCTCGGAATCCAGCTACAAGCCCCACTTCATGGACGATCTGCTGGCCGCCGCCGGTGCCGTGAACGTGGATTTCCCCCTCAAGACCGCCTGCTGCGGCGGCGCCCATACCCTGTCGGACGCCGACACTTCGACGCAGCTGGTGCTGAACCTGTTGCAGGCGGCAGAAGATGCGGGTGCCGAGGTCATTGCCACCGAATGTCCGACCTGCCACTCGGGTCTCGAGATGCATCAGGTCCGGGCCGAGACCGAGTTCGGCATCAAGACCAACGTGAAGATCCTCTATTTTACCCAGCTGCTGGGTCTGGCGCTGGGGGTGTCGGCGCGCAAGCTCGGCATCCACGAGAACGTGAGCGACTCGCTCGACTTCCTCGCCGAGAAGGGCGTGCTCTAGCCCTTTGTTGAATGTCTCCCTCTCCCTTGACGGAGAGGGAAGCTGCTGAATGCAGTTTTCAGCAAAGTGTCAGGGTACCGGCCCTCGCGCCGCGAAGGAGCAGGGCAGCCGCCAGGCTCTTTTCGCATGGGCGCCCGGATCACGGATTATTGATCGGAAAAGCTTGAACTTGAACGTCACCCCCACCCTAACCCTCCCCCGTCGAGGGGGAGGGGATAGGGAAAGGCCAACTTGGTTCGTTTCGGTTCAATAAAATAATACGATGGACTGCAACGGCTGCGAGTTCCGCCCCGAACTGTACTACGATGACCAGTACCAGATCTGGGTACGGCGCGAGGAAGACGGCACCCTCACGGTGGGCATGACCGACTTGTCCCAGACCATCGCCGGGAAGATCTTGCACGTGCGGGTGCGCAAGCCCGGGACCCTGCGACCCGCCGGCAAGCCGGTGGCCACCATCGAATCCGGCAAATGGGCCGGGCCGGTGCCGAACGTGTTCGACTGCGAAATCGTCGAGGCCAATCACCAGGTGCTCGAAGATCCCAATCTGCTCAACATCGAGCCTTACGAGGCCTGGATCGCGCGGGTGAAGCCGGCGCAGGGCCTGGACGCGGCGCTGGCCGCGATGGTGACGGGTGATGCGGCCGAGGCCGGCTATTGCGAGCGGGCGCGCAAGGAAGACATCCACTGCGAACGGGGCGCGCGCTGATGGCGAGTGAGCATTATCTCGACAACCCGGAAAAGTCCGTGGTCATCGTCATGACCAGCGGGCCGTCGACGCCGCATCGTTGCGCCACGCCGTTCTACATCGGTGCCATCCTGGCGTCCATGGATGCCGACGTGCGCATTTTCTTGACCATGGAAGGCGTGCTGCTCGCGAAAAAGGGCGTGGCAGACAATTTGACAGCCATGAAGGGCGGCAAGACAATTGCCGAATTCATGCGTGACGCCAAGGCGGCCGGTGTAAAATTGCATCTGTGCAAGCAGGCGATGCCCGGCTACGAAATCGAGGTCGAAGACGTCATTGGAGACATCGACGAGATCTCCCATGCCGGCACCCTGGCCGACCTGATTCTGAGCTGCGACAAGGCAATGTACTTTTAGGGGAGTCCCCGCGCTGCGGGTGGGACGCTTTTCGGTTGAGCGAGGAGAAACGACGATGGCAACGGTACGTGGCTGCAATCTTCCGGACGATCTGTACTACAACGTAGAGAACAACGTATGGGCACGCAAGGAGGCCGATGGCACCATCACCGTGGGCATGACCTCCTACGCCTGCGCCCTGGCCGGACAGATCGTGTCTTACACGCCGAAGAAGGTAGGCAAGGAAATCGAGCAGAACAAGTCGGTCTCCACGGTGGAATCCGGGAAGTGGGTGGGGCCGGTCAAGGCCCCGGTGACCGGCGAAGTGACCGCGGTCAACGATGCGGTCGCGGCCAAGCCCAGCACCATCAACGAAGATCCCTACGGCAACGGCTGGCTGGTGAAGATGAAACCCACCAACTGGGACGCCGAGGCCGGCAGCTTGGTGACCGGTGCTGCCGTGGCAGGTGCCTTCGAAGCCAAGATGAACGCGGACGGCTTCGGCGGTTGCTGAAGCCGGGGGGCAAACCGGCACGCGGCGCGTGCCGACGGGTACGCAATGGGGGCGATGGCACATCGCCCCCATTGCATTGTAAATGCCAAACTTGCACTGCGATCAAGGTCAATCACGGGCGCATGGGAGTGCCATGAGCAACTGGCTTGAAGTCATCGATCGCGTCGAGGCGCTGGAGGGGGTCGAGCTCGACGCGCAACTGGTCAAGACCCTGCATGGGCGCTTTGCGCAACTGTCCGGGGCGCGCATCGGGCGCATCCATTTCTATACGCCCACTTTCAAGGCTTATGCCAGCTCCGAGATTCGCGGCTGCGGCAAGAGTGCATGGCCGGCGGTGTCCATCACCGGTGGCGAATGCAAGCTGCAGTGCGACCACTGCAAGGCCAAGATCCTCGAACCCATGATCCCTGCGCGTACGCCGGAGGCCCTGTGGCGCGTGGTCAACGAGCAGATTGCCCAGGGCGCGCAGGGCATGCTGCTCACCGGCGGCTCCAACCACCGCAACGAGGTGGAATACGACGCCTTTTATCCCACCGTGCGCCGCATCAAGGACACGTTCCCCGCCTTCAAGATCGCGATGCACACGGCGCTGGTGGATCGGGATGCCGCCCAGCGCATGGAGGATGCAGGGATCGATGCGGCGATGATGGATGTGATCGGTGCGCAGGATACCATCACCCAGGTGTATCACCTGAAGCGCAGCGTGGCGGATTTCGAGCGCACCCTGGAAACTTTGGTCTCGACGCGGCTCAAGGTGGTGCCGCACATCGTCCTGGGCCTGCATTACGGTCATTTTCTCGGCGAGTGGAATGCACTGGAAATCGTGCGGCGGCACCCCCCCAGCGCCCTGGTGCTGGTGGTGGTGATGCCGTTTTATGCGCCGCAACACCGTCCCTTCGTCACCCCGGATCCCCACGAAGTGGGGCGGTTCTTCATGGATGCGCGTGCGGCGCTGCCGGATCTCCCCATCCTGCTGGGATGCGCGCGCCCTGCCGGCCGTGTCAAGAGCCAGATCGACGCCTACGCGGTGATGGCGGGGCTCAACGGCATTGCGCATCCGGCCGACGGGATGGTGGAACTGGCCGCGCGGCTCCAGCGTGAGGTGCGCGTCACGCCGGCGTGCTGTTCCATCGCCGTGGGGGATGAAGTCATGGCGATCGAGACCGAGGAGGCGGGCTTGCAAATCGACATCGAGCAGATCATCGCCCAGGAGCGGGCACGGCGCGTCCGGTTCGGCACCGGGCTTGCGGGCATTCGGGTGGTGAGCGAAGGGGCCGCGGTCGGCGGCTGCGGGCACTGACATGGCGACGACCTGGCGGGTGATCGATACCGGGCTGCGCCGTGCGGCGGAGAACATGGCCTTCAACCGCGCGCTGCTGGAAGCGCGGCAGGCGGACGAGATGCCGAGCACGCTGCGCTTCCTGCGCTTCACGCCCTCGGCACTTCTCGGCTTTCACCAGAGTGCGGAGCAGGAGCTCGATCTCGACTACTGCCGCGCCCACGGTGTGACCGTGCAGCGCCGCATCACCGGCGGCGGTGCCATCTACTTCGATGAAACCCAGCTCGGCTGGGAGCTCTACCTGCACAAACGCGATCTGGGCACCGCGGACATGCAGGCCATCACCCGGCGCATCTGCGAGGCCGCGGCGCGCGGCATCCGCACCCTGGGGGTGAATGCGCAGTTTCGCCCGCGCAACGACATCGAAGTCGAAGGACGCAAGATTTCCGGCACCGGCGGCGCCTTCGACGGCGACGCGCTGATGTACCAGGGCACGCTCCTGATCCAGTTCGACGTGGAGAAAATGCTGCGCGTGCTGCGCATCCCGGCCGAGAAACTCTCGGACAAGGCCATTGCATCGGCGCGCGAGCGTGTTGCCAACCTCGCGGACCTGCTGGGCTACGTGCCCACGCTGGAAACGGTGAAGGGACGCATCACCGAGGCCTTCGCGGACGCATTCGGCGTCAGCTTCGTGCCGGGCGAGCCCGGCGCCGCCGAGCAGGCGCGTTATGACGCGGCGCTGAAGGAAATCGACACCGACGAGTGGGTCTACATGCTCAACCGGCCGCAATCCGACATGCCCATCCTGGAGGCTTCGCAGAAGTTTACCGGCGGCCTGATCCGCGCCGCGCTCACCTACGACCGTGCCACCGACCGCATCAAGCAGGTGTGGTTCTCCGGCGATTTCTTCGTTCAGCCCAAGCGCACCATCGCCGACCTGGAAGCCGCGCTGCGCGATACCGAAGCCCAGGCCGTGGCGCGCAACGTGGAGGCCTTCTTCGCGACCCGCCGTGTGGACATGCTGGGGCTGGAGGCGGCGGATTTCGTCACGGTGCTCGAGGCGGCGCTGGCCCAGGCCACCGAGGGTGCCCAGGCGCCATGAGCACCACGTGGTCCGTGGATGTGCTGGTCGTAGGGCTGGGGCCTGCGGGTGCCAGCGCCGCGGCCGCTGCCGCCGCGGCGGGGCTCAGCGTGCTGGCGGTGGAGCGCAAGAAGGAAATCGGCGTGCCGGTGCAATGCGCGGAATTTATTCCCCTTCCCCTGGGCCGTCACGCCCGCAGCGAAGGCGTGCTCGTGCAACGCATCGCCGGCATGAAGAGCTATCTGCCCTCCGGTGCCGTGGAGCACACGGATTTTCCGGGCCTGATGATCGACCGCGCGGCCTTCGACCGTGCCATTGCCGAGACGGCACGGGCGCACGGGGCAACGCTGCGCCTGGCCACACGGCTTGTAGGGCTTAATGCCGCCGCCCGTCGCGCCTGGATCCGGACCGCCCAGGAGACGCTTGCGATCGATTACCGCCTCCTCATCGCCGCCGACGGCCCCCACTCGCCGGTGGCGGAGAGCCTGGGCCTGCCGGCGCTGGAGACCGTGCACACGCGCCAATACACCGTGCCGCTTGCGCAGGATCATGCCGACACCGACATCTGGCTGTCGGACGATTACCCCGGCGGCTACGCGTGGTTGTTTCCGAAAGGGAAACTGGCGAACCTGGGGTTGGGCGCCGACAGGCGCTTTTCGCAGGACCTCAAGACACCGCTCGATACCCTGCACGGCCAGCTGCGCGCGGCCGGGCTCGTGGGCGACGAGATCGTTTACCGCACCGGCGGCGCGATCCCGGTGGGCGGTCTGCGCGAGCGGCTGGTGGTGGGCCATGTGCTGTTCGTGGGGGATGCGGCCGGGCTCACCCATCCGATCACCGGTGCCGGCATTGCCGCTGCGGTAGTCTCGGGCGAGCGTGCCGGCCAGGCCGCG